>Ga0114919_10000885_pt1 | contig 24026 bp, 35 predicted proteins | sample BlataG_FD_88682 | JGI IMG/M metagenome (GOLD analysis project Ga0114919, IMG submission 88682) | Deep subsurface microbial communities from Black Sea to uncover new lineages of life (NeLLi) - Black_00105 metaG | ecosystem: Environmental > Aquatic > Marine > Oceanic > Sediment | place: Atlantic... | reverse complement strand
CTATTAACAATATCTCTTGCTTTTTTCTTACTAAGTCCCTCTTTTGAATTAACTAATAATTCTATGAGTTCTTCTTTTGCTTTGTGTAATGTATTTTCCACAATACACCAACTAAACCATTTGACTCCATCTTTGAAAATATCATGACCTAACAATTCCATTTCTTTTTTTAAATCCATTTTTTTCACTAGTTAGGCAACCTTTCCATTATTTTTCTTGTTTTACGAAACTTTATGATTATTGTTTATGCTTATGAAGTCTAAGTAATTTCGTATTTTACTTGGAATGCGTAATAATAAACCCTTACCAAAGCAGATGCAAGGCCTTAGTAAGGGAAAAGAGGTGATGGTTGTTCTGTTATCTCAGAACAATTCTACACCAGGTTCACAGCGTTAGCTCCCCTGTAGTGATGTGAGAGATCAATCCCACACCATTGGCCTAACAAAAAGATGGTGATTTTTGAAACGGAAGAACGTGTCGCTTCTGGTATATTTCTTTTGCTATCTAGCCTTAGTAACCTCTCATTCTTTGTATTTGATCTTGCATCTTGATTCTGTCTAATCTATGTAATTTTGTAATATTTACTATTTGTCTTTCCATAATATCAATTTTAGTTTTTAATAATTCAATCTGTTCATTCATTATTTTAAACTGGGTAAAGTAAGGGTTTGGTATTTCTTGGGGTATCTCCATCATTTTCTCCTTGATATTTTTGAACAATCGTTACAAATTATCATTTTCTCTTTATTTGTAGTAAATTTTTCATTACACCATTCACATCTACGTTGATAATTAAATTTTTGTGGTAAATTAATGTGTTTTTTATATGTAAATCTCATTTGTTAATCTTTATCTCTCTTTCTCTTTCCAATTTTAATATTCTTTGAAGTTCTTTTATATATTCAAAGTAATCTTTATTTCTAAGTCTAAGTAAATAATTGTTATCTTTTAATAATTCTCCAGCTTCTTTCATTTTAACCAAGTGATATTAATTGTTTCATAAAAAAACTGAAAAACGAAGAAATATATAAACATTTCGTGAAACTGAAAAGTAGTTACATATTTTAGAAACATTTATATATTGTTTGTTATTATAACAACTATTCAACAATGATGAGGTTTAAAATGGAATATGAAAAATTTTATGGGAAGTTAAGAAAAACAAATGCAGGTAGTTTAGAAGTAACTGTTCCTGCTCAAGTATGTAAGTTTGCAGGCTACAAAGAAGGAGATGAACTTGTATTCATGTGTAAGAAGAAAGAGGATCAAAATGAGAAGTAAAGAAAAAATAGTCAAAGATTGTTGGGGCTACCAAGCAGATTTGGTTGATGTACTGATTGACATTAGAGATTTACTTAGAAGTAAAGGGGAAGAATAAAATGGCATGGAGTAAAATTTTTGCAACTGATCCATCTATTATCCAAGCTGTGAGAAAAAAGTATTGGTATAGAAAAAATTAGAGGTGTTAAATGGAAAAAACAAAGAGGATAGAGAAAGAACTTGCCAAGAAAGGTATTAATACCAGTTCAACAGGTGCTTATTTCCGACCATTCAAAGAGTATATTGATTTCCCTTCATTTGATGTTTTCATTGATGATGGATCAAAATATACACAAGAACAATTTGATGTTATTCGTGGCTTAGTGTATAAAGACACTACTGTTGCTTTAGCAATAAATAATTTGAAGGATGCAGTAAATTATTTGAATAAACAAGGATTTAATGAATACTCTTGGCCAGGTTTCCTTGACTATAAACAAGGTTATGGTAAAAATAAAAGAGTTGCAAGTATAAAACAAGACATTGAAGCAGGCCTAATTAATTTCCAATCATACAGAGATAACATAGTTAAATTTTGGGAATTGCAACATTTCTTTTATGATAAGGCAGGAATTTTCTGGTTATGGAATTACAACACAAAATGTTATGGAATGGTTGATGAAGTTGAAATTATTGATAATTTTGACCATCACTTTAATTTCTATGGTGCAACAGTTCCTTCAACATATAAAAATAATTATTTGGAAGCATTAAAGCGAGTTGGTAGATGGAGAATACCAAAGAATCAACCTAAGTATTGGATCCAGTTTAAAGACAAAGTATTTGATGTTAAGAAGAAAGAAGTAATTGAAGCAAAGGAATCATTTTTCTTTTGTAACCCTATTCCATGGGAACTTGGTGAAACTGATGAAACTCCAGTAATGGATAAATTATTTCAAGAATGGGTGGGTAAAGCATACACACAAACATTGTATGAAATTATTGCATACTGTTGTTTACCAGATTATCCAATGCACTTAATGTTTTGTTTGATTGGTTCAGGTCGTAACGGTAAAAGCCAGTTCCAGAGAGTTATTCAGAATTTTATTGGCAACAGTAATATTTGCAGTACCGAACTTGATTTGCTTATTGACAACCGTTTTGAAAGTGCCAAACTTTTCAAACGCTTAGTTTGCACGCTTGGCGAAACCAATTTTGGAGTAATGAAAAAAACTTCTTTGTTAAAGAAACTAAGTGGTGGTGATATGATTGGTTTTGAATTTAAGAATAAAACACCATTTGATGATTACAACTATGCCAAGATCATAATTAATAGCAATAGTTTACCAAGTAGTCTTGACACTTCTGATGGTTTTTATAGGCGTTGGTTTATTATAGATTTTCCAAATGAATTTCCTGAAGGCAAAGATGTTGTTGTAACAATCCCTGAACAAGAATACAAAAACCTTGCAAGGAAAATAGTGAATATACTACCAAACCTTTTGCATATAGGTAAATTTACAAACCAAGGAAGTATAGAAGAACGTAGAAAAGCATATATTATGGCGAGTAATCCATTACCTTTTTTCCTTTCCCAGTTTTGTGAAAGAGCAAATGATGCTTTCATTAAACATACTGATTTGTATAATGCCTATACTGAATACTTGGTAATTAAGAGAAAACGTAAAGTTAGTAGGAAAGAATTTAGTGACATGCTTGCTGAAGAAGGTTTATTTAGTCGTAAAACCACTATTGAAATGGAAAATGGTTACTTCATTGAAGGAGTTTCTTTGAAAATGGATTGGAAAGTATAAATTCACAGTTGTGACAAAAGTGACAAAAGTGACGTAGTTTCTAACTTACTCTATACTCTCTCTAAGGACAAAGTGAAAAGTATGTCACAAATGTCACAAATGTCACAAACACCGTTAAATGTTATTGAAAAAGAAATAATTACCCAAGAAAAAAAAGAGCATTTAACAAAAGAAGAGTTTTCAGATTTAACTGTAACTCAACCTGGTGAAGTGTTATTTCATCTTGAAACCTTTGGAAACAAAGGAGAAATGAGCATAGAACAACTTATTGAAGATTTGGGTATAAGTGAAAAGTTCATTAACAAAATGCTTTCTGATGGCTTAATATTCAGTCATAAGGCAGGGTGGGTAAAGAAGTTATAAAAAAAGAAATAAAAAATATAATTTCACGCTAGAAAAGCCTTTGTAAGTATAACAACATTTTAATTGTAGAAAGAATGAAAAGATAAGTGGGGGAACCGCTTACCAATTCCTTCTTTCTACGTGAATGTGAAATTTAATTTTGCCTAAAAATAATTAAAAAAAAAAAATTGGTTGTTTACCTTCTTCTTTGGAATAATGAAACAAGTCCTAATAAAATACTACCAATTACAGCAATAATTATTAGAGGTACCCAGCCAGGGATTCCTTCAACCGCACTCTGTAATGTATGTGTTGCATTACATGCTACTGAAGTTCCACCTCCTCCTGCTACTAATGAAGAGTTCCCTGTACACGTAACACCTTCAATAGCACCAACCTGTTCTGTACCTTGTGCCATTATCAAGAAAGCTACAACTAATACAATAGCCAAAGTAGCCACACCTGTTGCCAGGGCTGCTAATTGACTAAATACTTGTCCTTTCTTATTCAATCGCTTCATTCTTGAATACCTATCGGTTTCTGAATAGAGCAACTAAACCTAGTAACATTGCACCAATTACAGCAATAACTACTAATGGAACCCAGCCAGGAATATCACTTGCTGCATTTGTTAAAGTTGTTAAAGATGCACTTGCGTTCGCATCTGCTGCAACAGTTGCATTAGCACCAGTTTCACTTAGGATCAGGAATACTACAACTAGCGTGATAGCCAAAGCAGTAATACCTACTCCTAGCTGTGCTAATTGAGAAAAAACCTGCCCTTTTTTGTTCATTTTCTTCAAAAAGTTTTTCATTCTCATTTTTATTTTACCTCACTATTAATATATACAATACAAATATTAGTATATATAGTTTCGTTAACGCTAGGTTTTAGACCATGCTGCTACAGAAATTGCCGAAAATATTGAGAATACTAACACTACCCAGAAATTTCCAATCAAACCCATTGCCATAAGTAGAATTGAAAGTATTGTACATATGAATAATGATGCTGTTGCGGCTAACCTGTTGTTGTCTGTACCGAACACGAAACCCATGTAAAGAATTACACCTATACCAATTACTAGCAAAGTTCCTAACCATCCACCCATAAGTGTATTGTTCACTCCTTGCGTGAAATTAACTATGTCTGTACCGTTCTGTACAATTCCTGTTAAGTTATATACCATCAGCCCTTAATCCTCATTATAATAAATATTAATCCGAATATGATGAATATTGATATGAGTAGCACTGTTAAACTTTGGAATATAGGGGGTATTCCTAATATGCTTACGAATAACAATAGTAATTCTCCAGCTATTTCAAATGGAATAGTAATCAGCCGTAATGAACTGAACACTCCTTTAAACATTGAATTTTCTGTAGTGTCGTCATCAATTTCCCCACCAATAATAAAACCACTCATACTGTCTGAAAGATTAATTAATTTGCCTGTACTACTGTTAAACTCTTGAAGTTCACTGGAATCTATGTTTACTCCTTCATAATTTGTATTCAGGTCACTAATGAAGAAGATGGAACCCATTACCATCATTATGAAAAGTATAATTCCCGTTACAAATTTGTCTAATCCCATTCTAATTCTTTGACTTTATTAGTACAATTACCCCCATTATTATAATCCCAATAGTAGCTCCCCATCCTAAATATATTACTCCAAGTATTCTTGAAATAATAATTGCTATAACTGCCAGTAATACTGAAACTTTTGGATTCCACATACCAAACATTACCAGGAACAGTATTATTAAAAATGTTACAAATAAACCCATTAAACCAAATTCTAGTGCACCGTAATCAAAACTTACGCTTTCAGTATCTATTGGTGTTAAAATACCATCAATAACAATGTAACCAGTTGCAACGTAAGTAGCAGTCCCTACAGGAGCAGGTAAAGTGAATGCTAAATTTCCAGCAGCAGCAACATTACAATTTGCACCTGTGGTTAGAACTTCTTTACCTGTGATTGATGTTCTTACCACTTCCAAGCATGCTTGTGTTGCTGTCCCACTTACATCATTCCAAGTATAATCAAAAGTTAATGTATTGTTAGTCCAAACAACATTCCCTGAAACATCTCCTATTTTATTGAAAGTTTCAAAGAAATTTGAACCTAACCCAATCCTAAATTTCTTAGTTAATGAATCAATTATTGTGTTGTCTGTTTCTAATTTAATAACTCCTTCCTGTTCAATGATGAATTTGTACTCTTGTGTGTTAAGTATAATTTGTCCCCAAGCATTACCATCGGAATCAGTTTTCAGAACTTCAGTTACTTTAGATGTGTCTGTTGCAATATCATAACTTAGAATTTTAATTATTGTGTTTGGTTGTGGGTTGTCGTTAAAATCTGTTACTGTAAATTTAACTTGCGTAGTGCCTAAAGTTAAGTATAAGTTTAGTAATTTGGTAATATTATTGATGCTTGCATTGTTGAAGAAATATAATTTCTTACTATAACCTGGAGCTTCATATTCCATCTGTGCAGTTGTAATAAAACTATCTTCATGGGAATTAATACAAATACCATAACTATTGTCTGAACCGCTTGCATCTTTCTGCCCAGTACCGCCACTCGGCCAACTTAAGTTAAATATTTTTGAATTGGCTGTGTTACTTGGGTAAACAATAAAATTCCCTTCTAAAGTCCCATTCATCCTTATATCACTAGTTTCGTTAATTATTGTGATGTTGTAAGCTCTTATACTGAAACTACTACAGTTGTCTACCAGAATTTGTGAAACGTTCTGTGTGAAATTTAAATCTCCAATTTCTTGCCCACCTACGCTGTCAATTACATAATGCCAAGTAACGTTTCTTATTTCAGTAGCTCCAGTGTTAATTAATGGTGTTACGAATGTAGATGTATATGAATCAACTCCACCGCTAGTTGTTTTTGTGGATGCAATGAAAGTTCCGTTATATAACAAAGTAGCGTTAGTTAAAGTCATCTCAGGAACTTGTGTTATGTTAAATTGAATAGTCTGAACAAATAATTCATTAACTGGGTTACTGTATGTGTTTGTTGAATTTGTTACTGTCAAATCAAAATGGTGTGTAACTATGTTCAAATCTCCAATGGAATCAAACTCCAAAGGAACTCCTGGAGTTAAACCACTTACGGTTACTTCAACTGAATTTGGATCAATCTGTACAATATCCACTACAGAATCAGGATGATCAGGTAGAACGAAGTCAAGCCAATGTTCACCTACAACTAAATATTGCCCATACTTGTCATTGTCTGGTGCAATGTAAATATCTTCTTCATAATCAACCTTGAAAGTGTACGAGGTTTTCCCATTACTTTGTGGGTTGAAACCGAATGTATACCTGTCTTTCTTCTTAGTTGCAGTGAATTTGTCAGTTAAACCAAAACCTTTCTGTTCAATCCAAACTTCTTTCCCATCATATAAACCGAATCCTAGTTTATTCTTGAATAATCCTTTCTTAATTGTATAATTTCCTTTCAGCGTCTTTGCTGTGTGGCCATCAGCAGTTCTTGTAATTAAAGTGTGATTACCAATATTTAATACTGTTGGGTTAAAATATGTGGGGACTGAAACTTCTCTCAGAAAAATATCATTCAATCCGAAAATCTCTATTCCATTTAAAGTAATATTATAACTAAATAATAAGAAATCGTCACTGAAATTAAATGTAGTTATGTTGGTATTAAATAGGAAAACTGTACCATTATTAAAATCTGAAGGTGTTATAATCTCAGGTTCAACTGAATCTATAAAGAAAGTTCTTATGGTTGTGTTAACTTCATATTCTTTTGAATGTATTTGAAATAAATATGTGTATGCTTGCCCTGTTAAGAAATCTAAAGTAAAGTTATGAAATACACCTTGGCCTGCTGGTTGGTCTTCTACGGTTAAATTCTCAGTCCCATTAATCCATAATGTAACATTATAAAGTACACTTGAATTAATTGTAATATTCAAATCTAAGGACTGAAAATTATATTGAGTTTCATTTTCAGGAGCAAACCCACTAAGGTTTATTGGTGGTGAAGTTTCTGCAAAAGGAAATTGTACACCATTGCCACCATTATATATTGCACTTAAATCTCCTGCAGACAATGAAACATTCCATATACTCATTTCATCAATACGGCCACTAAAATATTCCGGATTCCCAGGGTTCCTACCTAAAATGAATCCACCTTGAGCAACACTTACTCCTGTCGCAGAAATACTTGCTTCTAATTCTGCATTTAACCATAACGACAAATTACCAGAAGTTTCATTATATGTCATGGCAACAAAATACCATTGGTTAGCAACAGTATTTGTTGGCCCTGAAATTTCTTTCCAAGCACCATCATATTGCCCCATTTTAAATTTATTTCCTGCATCATTAGCTAAATACAAATATTTTGAAGTATCGCTTGCTACCCAAATATAATCAAGTTCACTTGTTTCATTTAACATAATCCACATAGCTACTGTATAATTTGAACCAGGGCCAATAGCATCCATTGTTGATGTTGACTTTTGTTGTGTTTGATCAGAATAATTAAATGCTTGAAGTAAAATACCACTAACTCCTGTAACTGCATCGTTCGTATCCATTGAATAATCAGGTGTATATATTGCACTTATGTCTTGAGCTAAACCACCAACAACATCGGCATCATCAAAGGTATAATATACTACAACATTCTGGTTTTGGATTGTTGCAGAAACAGCAGTAGCTAGTAGAACGAACATAAGTACAAGTAAAACCTTGGTCACTCTTGACTTATTTGCCATCTTTTATATTGTATAATCATTAACAGTATTCCAAATATTCCAATAATTAAAGGTAATGCCGTCAATATTTTAGTAATAAATGTAAGTTGTGCTGCTTCAGCTGCAATAACTGTATTCTCCGCAGTTTCCTGGTAGATGTTACTTAGAATTCCACTGAAGAATATTATGAATATTAACGCTATGAAAAAGAAAGGTATGAATATAGGATGTATTCTTACTAGTGCTGCCAATGTAAGTATCACTAATCCCATCCCTATTACGAAGAAAAGGAACGTACTGTCAACAACTCCTGTATAATGGTCAATAGTTTCTGTTGAAACATCTCTAACTTGCTGGTCAAACTCCGTATGTGACTGAATTTCACTGTTAAATTCAGCACCAATCTTGAACCCAAACAAAACTATTAGTCCAAAGAATAGTAGAATTGATCCCATCAAGATTATGTCTTGAATACTTCCTTTCTTATTTTTTCTTAGTTTTTGCATTTTTTCTAAGTATTGCTTCTGCCTGCATGAACGGATTAGTTTTCACCGCCATTCTAAAAAAGTCCGGCATCCTCACATCAGGAAATTTTAATTTTATATCATCTAAGTCTTTTTTGTAAATCCTCACGTGCGTTGTTTTATTTTTACTCACCATTTTCCCCCATCCTCTTGTTTTGTTTTTCTATCTTCCATAATTTGATTACATCAAATAATGTTTTTAATACAGTAAAAACAAGGAATACATAACCTGCTGTTCCAAATAACCACAAATATCTAAACATTTCATCTGTTAGATCTAAACCACTACTGCTTGCTATAGTCATCATAATAGCAGAATTTAACACCATCAAATATATAGCTATAACCCATGCACAACGCTTTAAAATTAAAGCTAGCACTTTGTTACTTGAAAGATTGTTCTTGAAACCTAGAGCAAATAAACCACCTGTAACAACGAGTATGAATATAACTATAGCAAGACCACCAACAAGATTAACATCAGCAGGAGCGATTGTAACAAACCAAGTATCTTGTTTAATGAACTCTGTGTCCGTCATAACTACAGTTAAATTTACTTCTTGGAAATCTTCATATTTCTGTGAAAGTAAATTGATATTGTTGTTAGTTGTAGTTTGTAATGTTCCATCAATGTACCAAGAAATTGTTACATCATTATCAATATTGTCTGTGATTGTAGTTGTAAATTTCCTTGATGCAGGTTTCTGTAATTCTAAAGTTGTACTGTTTGGTGTTAAAGTATAATTAAAATCATAGTTATCAATAGTAATGTTTTCACTTTGGTTAGTAGTTCCAGTAACATAATTAGAACCAGGTGTTACTCTGTAATAAACAACATCAAAACTGTTAAACCCATTAAAAGTTGATTCAGCAGTATCTCCACTACTTAAATCACTTATAACTTCAGTACTTTGGAATATCCCATTAATGTACCAATCAAATGTTAAATTTCCAATATCAGTATTGTTAATTACAAATGTAGTGTTCCCTCTAATAGTTCCATCTGAATGAACAACAGCAGGAGCTATACTTATATTGAAATTATATGGTATTAAATATACTGTTGAATTTATTGAATAATTTTGAATTGAATAACTAGTCATTGTATCTCCAGTTAATTCAATTTTGTACTGGAAACAATCTCCTTGTAATCCATTTCCAAATGTAACTAGTATTGAATCCTCATCTACATCTTGTGGTGAACCTGTTATCCATTCTTGCGTTGTAAGTGTTGCACATTCCCCTGCTCTACCTAGAACTACTTGATTTTCCATTTCATTAAAGTTCAAAGTTAAATTATGCCATATGTTAACTTCTGCATCTGAATGATAATCAGTTACGTTATGTAATATTGATGAGTACGTTCCGTAATCTACATATTTCATCCATGGGTTAGTATTGTTAAGATTAATCACTTCTTGTTCTGTAATTTGCCTATCAAATATTTTAGGTTGACTTAATTTACCGTTAAAATATCTTGTTGAAACTTCTTGATGTGAACCAATAAGAAGGTTAGCACCTGCTGAATTATACCCACCTGTGTGAGTGTCTGTATCTGTTTGTAAGACACCATCTATATACATCTGCATACCTAGTGAACCGTGAGTAGCAACTATGTGAGTCCATTTATTGTTTGTAATTGCATCATTTGATGATATTGTATATCCTTGTATTCCATCTTCTACATTAAATACAATTCTGTTATTTGTTGGATTTGTATTAATTCTGAAATCGTTATTAAATCCTGCATCATCTTGTGATATTATTCCGCATATTGATACATCTGAACAATATGCATTCTGGTACATCCATATTGAAATTGAACCATTAGTTGAATCTAATGTTGAACCAGTTGTAACATCTATTAAATCATCTACTCCATCAAATTGGAATGAATTAGTTAGATGTGGATTTCTGTATAATGCTGTAATTTCATTATTTGTCAATGCTCTTGACCATGCTTGAACTTCATCTAATGTTCCATTTAAATAATTCTTAGATGCACCTTCATCATAATATCCTATGGTTAATAATTGTGTATCTAATTGTGTAGCTACAGTTTGAGATTTTGTAAGAAGTCCGTTTACAAATAAAGAAACATTATCAGTTCCATCTCTTTGAGCATATAAATGATACCATGTATCATCATTAAATGTAACACCTGTTGATGACATTAATGTACTGCCTATTTGAACATTAAAAGCTGTTGGTGTTAAGTAACTCAAAAACCTATTACCAATTACATCATAGAATTGTCCAAAAAGTCCTCTTTGTGCTGATGCAGCTAATGCTTGAGGTTTTACCCATAATGATATAGCAAACTCATTATCTTGTTGTCCTAGTGCTATATCTGTATTGATACCTTGGTCAACTCCGTTGAAAGTCATTGCTCTCCCGCTAATTCCTGTTGTGTAAGTAGGATTTCCAGTTACTGTAAGAACTTTAGGTTTATTTGCTGTATCTAATGGTACTTGATTTGTTGTTCCATCATCTGTATCAAATGTTATTACTGTTACAGGATTTTCAACTATGTGTGAATGGAACGCATTCATATCAATGTTATTTGAACTGTATGAATCTTTGAGAGTTTTGTTATAATCATCTAAATTCCATTTAGAAACTAATCCATCATACGGATTATATCCCATTCCCATTGAATATAATACTGCAACTTCATTAAATGTGAGTGTTCTATCCCATATTGACACTTCATCTATTGCACTGTTGATAAGTCCATTATTGAATAAATAATTGTTACCTATTATGATATTTGCGTCATTAGGTGTTAGAATTATACTTCCTGCTGATGGTGTTGCTTCTGCGCCATCAACAACAAATGTAACATTTGTTCCGTTGTATATGAATCCTACTTGATGCCATTGGTTTGTACTTAGTAGTGATGCTGATTGTACTTGTGTAATTCCATCATATATGTATAATTTTGAATTATCTATATAAAAATCAAATTGTGTACCCCCTGCATCTCCTTTTGTTATCAATCTTTGGGTTGTAGTTACGTCACTATTGTTAATCCACATTAGTACAGTAGTTACTTCTTGATTTTCAAATTCTTCTGTGTTAGGTATAACAATTCTATTTGTTATTGTAAAGTTATGTGCTAAACCAAGAATACCTTGTGGATTTATTCCTGCTATTGTAACTGAACCATCATTCCCTTTTCTTGTAATATCATTTCCGTTTAAATCTTCAAGTGACCAGTACGCAACTGCATCAGGTGCACATGTGTCTTTAACATGATGGTATTGCATACCTTTTTCATCTAATGAAATGTTATAGTAAGTAACACATTCAAGTTGTCCATCAAAATTATATGCTTCAAAATCATACCAGAAATGTCCTAGTTGTATAGGTGTTTCTGAATCAAGTACTATATTTATTGATTCATTAATTTTCTGACCATCAGTCCAGAATGAAGCGTTAGTTTCATTTAATGTAAATGCAAACATATGTTCATTATTATTAGAATCATTCCCGAGTAATTTATATGATGTAGATCCATCATACATAGCTGTGTAAAACTTTCCAGAATTAGAATCTTTACCTATTGCCCATCCAGTTGATGCTGTACCACCGTTATATGATGCTTTACCTATATATCCATCTTGACCAACTACTGAATTTGGATGTACTGAAGCTATTACTGTAAATTCAACATCTTGGTTAAATTCTGTAACGTTAGGTAATGTTAATAAATATGGTGCTGAACCCCAAAATAAACATTCATTCTCTGCAAATGTACATGCAGTAATATTTCTTCTTGGTACAGTTAATTTAACATGATTTTCATTATTTGTATTATCAGTTACGTTTGAATCTTTATATTCAAAGTATGACATATATTCTGCATCTGTATCTAAAGAAAGAATTGACATACCCATAACTGAACTAACAGTTGTTCCGTTAAAAGTACCGTTCCATGTAGTTTCAACTAATTCCCATGATGACCATGATGGTACATCTAATTTCCATTCCCCTAATGCAACAAAAGTAGGTTTTAAATCATGTACTAAAAATCCGTTATGTAGAACTTGTGGATTTTTTAAATAAGTATTTTTAAAAATAATTGTTGCAGGTTGGTTAAGTTCAGGATATTCTTCTTTATCTAATTCAATTCTATCTTTTTCAATTTTAAATTTAGATTTAAGTTTTGTATCATCTTGTTCTTTTGACTTAAAATCCTTTTTAAAAGTAACATCTGCAAATAAATGATTTACAGTAAAACTTTTATAATCTTTATCTGGTTTATCATCTATTGGTATGTCACCATCTTTCGCTAAAGCTCCTGTAAATGTGATTGCTAAAGCTACTATGATTATAATTAAAAATAATAATCTTTTAATAAAACCCATATTTTTTCTTCTTCTTACCTTTTTTTTGTAATTCTTTAGTTGCATCTAATGCCATCCCTGCACCTACAGCTGTACCAGCAATTCCATAGAATTTACTTACTGTATTAAGACCAGATGTAACTCCAGCTGGTGCACCAACACCTGCAACTACTGCCGTAGTTATTCCTAAACCTGCTGCACCCAATGCGTAGTTTTTTACTTTTTTGTATGATTTTTTAGTTACCATTAGAACAACCTCAAATTTGGAATTTTACTTGTTACATTTAAATTATTATTACTTTTCTTTTTCTTTGGTTTTTTTCTAACAAGTGATGATTTCTTTGTACCATTCTTTCCAGTTTGAATAATGATTGTTTGTGTTCTCCCTGTTGTTTTCTTAGTTTTAGGTTTACCATATGTTCCAGTTAGTACAGATGAAAATTCACCTAACCCTTTAGCAACTCCCATTCTACCTTGTTTATATCTTTTAAATTTCTGTTCTGATTGATATTTTGCTTTTTTCTTTGCTAAATTTATTTCTGATTTTTCTTCTTGTTCTCTAAAAGCATCATCAGCTTTTTGTTTAATCTCTTTCTCTCTTTCACGTTCAACTTTAATTTCAGTAGTTTTTTCTTTTGCATAACTTTTTACTTTATCAAAGAATCCCATTTTATTTACCTCCTTTCTTTTTAGTAATTTTAACTTTGGCAATTTCAGTAAATTGTTTTCTTTCTTTTTCTGAAAGAGTTTTCCTTTTAAGTTGTGCCTTAGCTCTATTTTGTGCTAAAACTAAAGCCATTTTTTCTTTGAATGTAAAGTTTCCTTTCTGAAATTCCTTTACACTACGTTTAAACTTTGCTGGAGTTGTTGTATTAACAACCATCTTACTTTTCATTTTCATTGCCATTGTTATTTATTCACCTTCCTGGAACTGTATTAAAATTCCTTAATGCTTCTGTTACCCCTCCTAAACTTGAACTTATCCCATTTGCGTGTTGATAACTGAAATAAATTGTAACCCCAACTAATATCAAACAAAATAATACTGTACCCATCATAATTGCAATATTACCATATTGATCCCAAAATGTTTTCTTCTGATAATCTTGTGCTGTTTCTCTTAATTCTAATCCAGCCCATAAATTAATATGATGATCAATAGGTTCAAAACTTGCACTTGGATTACTTACACTTAATTTGAAAGGGTAAAAATTATTTGGGGCACTTTGATAAACATATACATTCTTTTTTGGATATATGTTTTCATAATTTAATGGTGGTATTGTTTTCCTACTGAATAAAAATTTCCATTTAATTATACCATTCTTATCTTTATACTCTCTTGCTCTATCTTTCCTAATGTTTGTAATTCCATGTGATCCATCTTTACTACCATCCCCACCTCTTTGCATAATTGTTATTTTATATTTATACTGCGAGAATAAATATACTACAAATATTGCTCCAAAAAATAGTAAACTGAATATTATGTACCCAACTATTTTCATTATCATAGGCACATAACCACCTAAACTTATCCCATCTAATCCTGGTATATTAACCATTTATCAATCCCCCAAAAATTGTTTTTTTCTTTTCTTGTTGTGCATGGTGTTCATTCCTTGCTTCAATACTTTTGTAAATAGTAGTTTGATATTTTCTTTCACCATTATTCCAACTTCTCCAGAAACTAGCTTCAGCAATAGTTTTTACTTTATCAACTAACCAAGTGAAATCTTCAAACCTTAAATTATATGTTTTATAATTATCTCTAATATCATAAATTAAGTTACTTATAATTCTTCTAAGATTTGCAAATACTCTATCATCTGTATAATTACTATTAAAAAGATTCCTAGAAGTAATACCATTTAGAAGTGTTCTTATTTTATCAATCCCCATCTCATTCATAATTGGGGGCATTTCAACCCATACTTCATTATCATCAGCATCATATTCTTTGAATACTGTTTTCCTTTGCCATATCCCTTCTTTATTAACTTCTCTTCTTAATTCATGTATAAAACCTTCTACTTCATTATTCATATCTTGTTGCCATCTAAGTAAATCACTTCTACCTTCCTGCATTTCTATAAACTGTCTTTCATCAGCATGTGCTGCTTCCATAGTATGACCTTCTCTGGCCATATCTCTATGGAAATTTCTTTCTTCTTGAATTTGTTTATTCTCATTCTTTTTTTCAAAATTTTCTTTAATTGATTCAAACATTTAATATCCCCCTCTCAACGGTCTAATTTCTAAACCTGTAAAGAACTTTCTTTTCTTTTGACCTTTCTTCTGTTTAATTTTAAATGTCCTTGCTACCAAACTTGGATGAAATTCAAAATCTCTTTTTAATTTCTTTTTCTTTTTCTTTTTCTTTTGTTTCATCTTGGGTAATTTGAAAGGAAAACCAAAAGGTGGAATTTTAATTATTGGTCTTCCAGGAATTTCAATGACTGGTTTAACAAGAGGTTTTAATTGAGGTTTCAATAATGGTTTCAATAAGGGTTTTAGAACTGGCTTTAGAACTGGTTTTAGAACTGGCTCTAGAACTGGCTTTAGAACTGGCTTTAGAACTGGCTTTAGAACTGGCTTTAGAACTGGCTTTAGAACTGGCTTTAGCACTGGTTTTAGAACTGGCTTTAGCACTGGTTTTAGAACTGGTTTTAGAACTGGCTTTAGTTCTGGCCTTGCATTTGGTTGGAAATTGAATATTGGTTTTGTTTGTGTGAAAGTTCTATTACTAGGGGCAAACGAGGAAAATTGAGAACTACCAGCTTGAAATTTTGAAGGTGCAGTTAACCTATTAAGTTTAGCTAATTGAGGTTCAGTAATCCCAAGTTTAAATTTAAATGCAGATTCAACACTACCAGTTAATGTAGATTTTGTAGTTGTTCCAAGAATAGGTGTTATTAATTTTGCAGATGTAGGTTTTAATTGAGGATTAACTTTAAATTTAAGTTTAGGTAATGCTAACCCAACACCTAATATATTTCCTGGATCCACTGTTTTATCTTGTGGTAAAAATTCATCAACATCTAATTTCTTCTCCTTAGAGGAAACTTTTGTAGGTTTTATTCCTTCTCCTATTTCAAATGAACTTCTCCCAAACTTATTTACTTTAGGTTTAAATTTCTGTAATTCGTCAGGTAACTTATTCAAATCTGTTTTTAGTACTCCACTCATTTTTTTCCCAGTAAGTTTGGGTAATTGTTTAGTTTGTAAATCTTTGAATGCTGAAGTTGTCTTTAGAGTAAACCCACCACTTTGTGTAAATCCAATATTTATACTTTCAAAGTCTTCTCTGAATTTTGCTACTATTTCTTTCTCTGTAATTGTACCTACTTTCCTCTTAAATGGAATTGTATGTATTAGTCTTATTTCTGTTAAATCTTTGGTTTTTGTAATTACAAAAGGTTCCTTCCTTGTTAACCCAAATACTCCTACATCTGATTGAGTAGAAATACTCCCTGGTTGTTTTAATTCATTTTCTAACCTTTCTGGAAAACTACCAACATCTATTTCATCTTTGCCCTTAACTGTTTTCCTAGATGGTTTCCTTGGCCTTTCAATAAATGGTGTACTTACCAAATCATCAAATTGTGTATTTATTTTTATTTCATCACCAAAAAAATTCTCTTTAGGCCTACGTTTAATAGCTGTAACTCTAGTTTTAGTTACACCTTCAATTCTAAATTCCCCCCCTCCTATAGCTATTGTTTCAATGTTTGGAGAAATTTCAAGGCGTGTTTTTTGTGAAGTTCCTTCTCCGAAAGATGCTTCAGGCAATATTCTTCTGTCAATAAACATTGATTCTTGTTTCCCTAATTTTATTTCTGCACTCTGTATTTGTTTACTTTCAATGACTGTTTTCCCACCAACTTTCCCAATTAATACTTTATTTAATTGTGCAATCTTTTGACCTGAAGAAAAAGTTTCTCCTAGTCCTCTTACAATAAATTGGTCATCACCAATCTTAAATCTCCCTTTAATTTCTGAAATTAATTCTGATGGTGAACCTTTGAATGTCTGTTCACCAAATATATCATCTATTGGAGTTACTTTCTTTTTGAATATTCTCACACCAAATACTCTTTTCTCTGGTTGAATTATTTTGCCCTTACCTGTAAATTCCCCAGTAATTGTTGTTGTAGTTTTGTCTTCAAGTGATTGGATAGTTTTTGATTTTTGAGTTACAGGCCCTTCTAATTCTACAATTAATCCTTCATTCCTAAATTGTTTAACTTTACTTTTCCCTTTCCTAAAAGCAGTTGGCCCTAGTGCAACTACTGGAAGTATTCCTGTAGTAGTTGTAACAAACTTTTCTTCAAAAGTTGGTGCTTGTATTGCAGATGCTGTATTAATTCCTGTAAAAATTGCACTTGTAGCTAAAGGTGCTATACCAAATCCAATAGCTCCACCAACAGCAAAAGCTGTACCTTTAACTGGTTCTTGAACAAATGCTTCTACTCCTGATGCGAAAGTCCTTTTCCCAACCCTACCTATAACATCTGGTATTTGTGAAGGCTTACTAGCTAAATCACTGAAAAACTCTCCTGAGGTTTTAGCCCTTCTTGATTGTAAATCTCCTTGGAAAAAGAAATCTTGTGAAGATTCTTTAGTTGCTTTTTCTGCAAATTCTCTTGACCTAAGCCCTAAAGTACTTCTCCTTTTTATTGCTACAGGAGTTCCTAAAGCACCAGGGAATGATGTTGTTATTTCAACATCTTTCTCTGTAGGTAATAAAGTTTCTAACCTACTCATTCTAGCTTTTTGATCTTCCCTTGGTCTTCTTCCCCCAGGCAATATTGTTTTCTGTGGTGGTAATAGTGATTGCTTCAAATGTTCAGATTCAAGAATAGTAAATTCAGTTGTTGGTATATCTCTCAACCCCCTCCTGAATGTTCTTTTAACTCTTTTAGTAGTTCTTGCAGTAAATGATTTTGGTGGAAGTTCTAACAATGATTGTAATTGTTTCTCACTTTCTGATCTTCTTATTATTTCTTTTTCCCTAGCAGCAGTTCTCCTAATCACACTTATCTCTTGTCTTCTTCCTTCAGCTTCAATATCTCTCGAGAATGGCAAAGTTGTAAATGTTTTCTTGACACCTTCTTTTGTTGGGAACTTAATGATTGTTTTTCTTTCTATAATATCTTTCACCATTATCATAATGTCTTTATTCCTTTGAATCTTCCTTTCTGCTATAGGTGTTAATATGTCGGCAACCTTTGAGATTGCTTTACCACCTAAGAATAAATCAGTTTGTACTTTTTCTTTCCGTTGGCTAATACTTCTTGTAATAAATGGTTTTGCTTTTTCTCTTACTATCTTAGCCCTACCTTTTGCAGTTGCGAATAATTCTGTGCCTGCTTCTTTAAAACTTGATGCTACATCTTTAATCTTTCTTGATTGTGCTTTAACTGCCGAAATTAATTCTGGTGCTCTTGTTTCTTCCATGAAAATATCTTTCCCTTTAACAACAGTCTTTTTAATTTTTGATGCTCTTTCTTTTATTTGGTCTGATGTAATATCAATGCCTCCTTTGAATTGTGCTGGTATTTGTTTAGCAATATCAATTTGTTCTTTTGCAAATTGTTTAACCTTTTTCCTAGTAGGTTCGGTTTTAATATCAAATATAGCTTTTCCTAAACCAACAATTTCTTTTACTTCTTTAAATTTGTCTTGAGCTTTAAATTCTAGAATTGCTAATTTGTCAGAAGTTCTTCCTTTAACTTTCTCAGTAAATGTTGGATTAAGAATGCCACGTTCTCTTAATGGTTGAACTTTCCTTTCAACCTTGCCAGCTAAATTAAATGTTTCTCTAAACTTACCAGGTGCTTCCCTTAAAGATGTAATGATTGTTTCTCTCCTTGATGGTTCTTCCCTTACCCTACTCATAGGGGCAATTCTTAATGTTTGTAATGTCTCAGGAGTTCTTGTTGATTGTAATTGAATAGAAGGTTTAACAGGAGCACCTTGTCTTAATTGAAGATTTTGTGATGCTTGTTGTTTTTGTAATTGTTCTGGAGCAGGTGCTTTAGCCATGAAACCACCTGGTAAAGAAATATTCCTTTTGTCGATTTCTTGTTGATATATCTCGTTTGCCTTCTTAACACTTTCAAATGAAACTCTACCTGCTTCACTAGGTAGTGTAACTTCTTTAACAAATCTTCCATCTTTAAGAACCACTCTTGTATCTTTACGTTGAACAGTTCTTTCTACTTCCTTACGTTCACGAACTTGTTCTCTTCCGTATTTTATAGCTTCTTGTGGAGTACGTTTAATTGGTGGTTTTTTAGGTTTACTATCTGCCATTTATACAACCTATATACTGTTAACCATAGTTTATTTAAAAACACTACTTTTCAGTATATACAAACATATATAAAAGCATACTACTTTTATATTATTTATATGGTATCAGTTCGTATTTGTGTTACAATCAATAAAGCATTATTAATAAAAGTTAATAATTTTTGTGAACATAATTCAATGGCTAGAAGTAAATTAATCCGAAGAGCATTAGAAGAATATATGCGTGGTAAACCAACGCCACCATCACAAAGAAATTTATTTGAACAAGCCATGGATTTATTTAAAGGGGGGAATTAATGGTTGATGAGAAAAGAAGTAATGAGTGGCATGAGCAAGTAGAATATTCAGAAATTTATTTTCACTATACAAAAGAATGTAGAGAGGCACAGAAGAAAGGTGATTTAATTACATGGAGTTCTACATTACAAGCAAAAGTTAGTTTGATCTTAGGTGTTCTTGATGATAAAGAAAAACCAGAAGTTAAGGCATTCGTTAATGCCTTGGTTAATCATACTGCTAAATATATCAAGGCAGTTCAATATTGTAAACGTCTTGCTTCTAGTGGTGGCAGAATACCTGTGCCTCGGTTTGTAATAAAACAAGAAGAATTATTATTCCAGTTATTGTTTGAAGGAGAATGTGAAATTGATACATTGGCAAATAAGTATATGCCTTTCTTAAATATAAAAGATGAGTTTGATATTGAGGGATTATAAATAAATGGTAATGATTAAAGACAATGAAGGCATTGAAAGATATTCACTTAGTGATAAAGAATTTAGGTTTGCTGAAAGAATTAGAAGAAAGATTAATAATGATGATAGCCAGATGCTGGGTGTTTTCTATGGGGCGGTTGGAAGTGGGAAAAGTTTAAAGGCACAGCATATAGGTTTTGCTATTGATCCAACTTTAAATAATTCTGTTGTTTGTTTTACTAAAGATGAGTTTATCCATGCAGTATTAAATAATCAAAAGAAAGTTATTATTGCTGATGAAGGCATTAGTATGTTTTTTAGTCGTGCCGCCATGACTAAAGATGCTAGGGTGATGATGGAACTAATGGATCAGATAAGACAGCAAAATTTATGTTTATTTATATGTGTGCCTAAATTATTAAGTATTGATTGGTTAGTATTAGAAAGTTTAAATTTTGTTGCTTACGTTTGGGAATCTAGGAAATTAGAAGGTAAAAAGAAACTAACTGTAAAAGGGAATACTGCTTACTATTTAGGCGGTGGATCTAATAATCATAAAATGAAATTGATTCAGTATCTTAAAATAAAAAGAAGGAATCCAATAAAATCCATACGTAGGCCAATTCCTACGTTTACAGTACCAGGCGGTAGAATTGGCGAAGGGTATAAACCTGCCTGGTACCCAGTAAACGAAACTGATTATAAAAATAAAAAGAATTCTGTATTAGATAAGTATAGAAACAAACCAGGCCAGGAAGAAGGAAATAAAAAAGTTAAACGTCAACCAGCACCAGAAACATTATTCTTTAAAAAAACTATCCAGGAATTTAGTATTAATAATCCACATTTAAATAACATAGAAGTAGGAAAAATGTTTAACGTATCAGCCTCGTATATTTCAAAATTGAAAAAAAAATAATTTTTTAAAAAGCGTGATTGAGAGAAAACGAAACAAGTTATTTAAAAATATAGCGTGGTGGTGTGCATCACCACACTACAACAAAGATAGAGAGGTTTTAATAATATGAAAAATACAACTGGAAAAAAAACAAAATGTCATAAATGTTCTTATGAATGGCTATATACTGGGGGGCGGTTATTATATGCAACGTGTCCGAAATGTAAATATAATGTAAGAATAGCACCATATAAACAATATGAATACCCCCTAAAAAAACATATTAATAACACAATACAAAAAGAAACAACACCAGATCCAATAAAAGAACCTATATATACACCAGCAAAAAAGCATATTATAAGGAAGATTTCACAAATATAAATAAATAAGGGGGTTAAAATGACAGATAAAATAAGGAAAATAAAATTTAATGATCTAAATAATTGGTTAAAATTTGCAATAATTGGCGGTTTTGCTTATGCAATATTCTTTATAATTGGTTTTTTAATAGGTGTTTTTGAAGGATATTATTATTTATAAGGCTATTTTTAGCCTTTTTGTATATGTTTTTTATAGAAATATAACTATATTTAAGCTTAAAATGTTCTTAAAAATAGTTAATTTAAAGCTAAAACTACTTAAAAAGCGAAACATTTATATATAAGTATGAATTATAGAAAACATAAAGCCGAAAAGTAACCGTAAACGGCTTAAAACGGGGTTAAAAAAAATGAAAATACAAAAATTAACTTATGAAGAATATCTAAAAGAATGTACTGCTTTAACTTTTAAAGAATGGATTGAACAAGGAGGTTGTTAAAAATGGATCCTTTAAACCTTCTTATTTTAACAGTAGCAATAATAACGGCCATATATGGCCTTTATAGTTGTTTTAAGCAATGTAAACATAAAGACAGTTTACCAGATGATAACTATTGTGTAGACTGTGGGAAACAACTAAAAGAGGTGCAAAAATGAAATTTAGAACATTCAATGAATATTCAGAAGAAGAAAAAATAATCTTTTTATATTCTATTATAACAGAAGAAAATTTGGAAATGTTTAAGGAGGTGCAAGAATGAAAATACAAAAAGATTTGGAAAACTACGGCTATATAGCTACAGATGAATTATTAACTTTTTATTTAAGTGAAGTTGAAAAAGTTGATTAAAATAAAGTAAAAATAGCCTATTGCATTGAGGCTTAAAAAATGCAGGACGTGAAAAAATGGTAAGAAAATACACAAATAGATTATTGGAATTGATAGAAGAAGGAATTTTAACCTATGAAATGGTTTTAAGTGAGATGCTTTGTTTTTTAAGTGAAGATACAATTAAAGAGTTTTGTTTGGAAGCGTGGGCGAGTGAAAATACTTATTTATTTAAGGGGGTGGAAGAATGAATAAAGAAAAATTCCAAGATGCTTTAATTAATGCGTGTAATGGTTGTGCTATTCAATCTAACGGGTGGCCTTGTGGAACGTGTTTTTTTTCTATTAGTGATAATTTAAAAACTAAGCATTGGCAAAGCGTTTTATATTTTAGAGGAGATTATAAGAAAAGCGAATTAAACCATTTACCCAAAGATATTAAACCTTTTCTTAAAGAAGTTTATTTTTTATGTGGGGGGCAAGAATGAAATATAAACTAACACAAGAAGAAATAATAAACCAGATCCAAGAAGCTAAACGGTTTTTAAATGTAATTTTAAAGGAAAAGGCTTTAATTCTTGCAAATCTTAAACAACATTCCTTAAAACAAAAGCACTACCAGAAGATTATATTAAACCTTGCAGAAGAATTAAAGAAGTTAAGTGAGGGGGTGGAGTAAATGGGATTACCAACAGATCTATTTAAATGTTCAAGTTGTGGGGGGCAAGAATGATTAATAAAATTCCTTTATGGATTAACGAAAATATGCCGAGTGTAGTTACTTATGGAGTTGTCTTATTAATAGCATTCCATTTAAACGGCTATTTTAAGGTTGCTCAATATTTAGGAATTGGGCTTTTGTTAATATGTGTTTTTAGTTTAATAATCTTGTCAGGTTATACAATAGGTTTTAAATTAGCAAAGTTAACAAAATTTTAAATACATGTTTTCTTTTTTTAATTTACAAATTTGTGAGGTATTTTATAAAATGGCAAGATCAATAAAACAGGATAAGCAACGTTTAGCTAAAAAACCAGGTAAGCGTAAAAGCAAAAATGGAAAGACTTACTACGAAAGCAGGCCTAACCGTTCAGATAAGAACAAAAGAAAAAGGCTTTAAGGCCTTATTTTTATTCTGGGGGAATTTATGACTAAACATAAATGTAAATTATGCAAAGGTGAAACTGAACTATGCTATTTTAATATAGATTTTAAGAGATATTGTGTTTGCTCTTGTTGTGCTGATAATATCTTAGTCCAAACAATTCAATACAATCTAGGTAATAAGTGGAAAACATATAGAGAGTTAAAAACAGTTGTTGAATTAAGAAATATAGGTAAATGAATAAATATAACTAAACTTATAGATAATATGTTTCGCAATCTAAAGAGAATGCGAATCAAAAGGAAATATTTAAATATATGTAGGCACTCTTAAATTTCGTAAAATAGGGGGATTTATACAAAGATGACTAATTATAATAAATTACCGCATGTAATTACACAAGAAGAATTCCATAAAGTACTAACAGGTACAAAAAAGAAAGAACATAAATTAGCTTTTAGTTTAGCATTTTTCTGTGGATTAAGAATCTCAGAAGTTTGTAAACTACAACCGCAAGATGTTGATCTAGGCAGAGGGATGCTTTTTATTAGGCAAGGCAAAGGCAATAAAGATAGATATGTTCCCATACCAAAACCAATTAGAAAAGGTTTAAAATATCTTCCTGTTAAAGTTGGTATTAGGGCACTCCAAAAAAGTATGAATAAAATATCTGAAAAAACGATTGGTCGTAAAATGAAATTTCATTCATTAAGGCACTCAAGTGCCACAAATTACCTAAATAAAGGAATGAATATCAGAGAAGTTCAACAATTATTAGGCCATGCACGTTTAGACACAACAATGAT
>Ga0114919_10000884_pt1 | contig 24039 bp, 18 predicted proteins | sample BlataG_FD_88682 | JGI IMG/M metagenome (GOLD analysis project Ga0114919, IMG submission 88682) | Deep subsurface microbial communities from Black Sea to uncover new lineages of life (NeLLi) - Black_00105 metaG | ecosystem: Environmental > Aquatic > Marine > Oceanic > Sediment | place: Atlantic... | reverse complement strand
TTTTTTTTGTTTTTTAGAATATTTTTTTTATTTAAAAAAGAATTAGTATTAAGTTTTTATTTTTTTTTTTTTTGTAAATTGTTGGGGTTTTTGATAAATGGGAGGAGGGGGGGGGGGGGGGGGGGGGGGGGGGGACTGATCCGGTCATTTCCCAGGAAAATAATAATACTTAATGATTCATTCAGGAGTGTTGTTCTTGGAGGGTTCTTTCAAGCTTAGAAGCTTGTTCTTCTTCTCTATGCTGTTTGCCAGGCAGAAGAGCATAGAGGGTGGGAGAGGGAAACATGAAATCGAATAAAATGAATTTGCTTTTCTTTTTCAATCGTCACGAATGCACACATATTAGATTTGGTGCAGACATACCCCTCACTCTTCATTAATAATAATATCATTGTTGACAGTTCTCTCCAGTTAATACTGCACCTTGACCTTCTGTTGCAGCAGTAGGAGCGGCTTGCTTCTCTTCCATAACCACAGCTAATGGCTGTTGTACTTGAAGTTGTTACTGCTGCTGCTGCTGTTGTTGTTGTTGACCCAACGTTGCTGCTGCTGCTGCTGCAGACAGAGCTGCTGTACTCGCCATACCTACCACTTGAGGCGGCTGTTGCTGCTGCTGCTGTTGTTGTACAGCATTACCACTGGGAGCAGTGGATGGTAGTGCATACTGAGCAGTAGATGGTGGTGTAGGCAGGCTGTAGTAAGGAAGGGAGATTTGTTGCAGCGGTTGATGTTGCAGCAAATGATGGTATGTACCTGTAGCAGAAGCAGTACCGCCACCGCCACCACCATTAGTAGTAGCTGCTGTTGCTGGGTGAGTTGTGATAAGAGAAGCCGGCGTCTCCATATATTGTTGTTGTTGTTGTTGTTGTGGTAACTGAGTTGGAGGGGGTAGTGGTGGGGGAGGAAGAGATGATGGCGGCCCTACAGATGATGCTCGTGGAAGAGGTGGTGCCATGGTACTGAATGGCAATGTGGGGAATCCTGACATCGACATGGGCAGCTGTTGAGCTGGTGTTATCATGTCCAAAGATGCTCTGTGGGCAGTACCAGCATCAGTAGCAGGGGCAGCTGGCTTATTCACACCTTCACCCACCCCTCCTACTACACCCCCTTGCTGCTGCTGCTGCTGTTGCTGTTGTTGTTGTTGTTGTCTGACAGCTGTCACAGCATCAATTAAAGCAGAAATTTCCTCCTGTTGTGCTAAATGATTCCACAGAGGCAAATTAGGATGCGCCTGCATACCATACAACATGAAGGAATACCTATCATACGCTTTGGAAGCTTCAGCAATTGATGGGAATGGTCCTAGTTCGTAATTCTTTCCACCAATCTCCAGCTCCGCCCAGTATACTCCTTCCTTTTCCAACACCCCTTTCCCACCAACACCACCGCTACCTCCAAGAGCAGCAGCACTCTTTGTTGTATTCTGCTGTTGTCGCTGTGCAACTTGTTCTTGTACAAATGCTACAGCTTCATTCAGGGGAAAATTTGTATTGGCGGTAAACCCACAAGAGAGCAAAGCAGCCATATCGTGAGCTCTAGCAGCTTGTTCTGCAGTGTCATACCTTCCAAGGTTGGCAGTCAACAGAGCCTCCCAACGGCCATCTATGCCTTGATACACACCGACCATGCCTGGGGTGCTGACACCTGGGGTGTGGAGCATGGCTTGGTGTGGCGTTGGGGCTCTTAGGACTGGTGTGAGACCTGCTGCAGTTGTGGTGTAATATTGCTGCTGCTGCTGCTGGAGCTGTTGTTGCTGGGAGTTGAAATACTGCAACGCTTGTTGTTGCTGCTGCTGCTGCTGTTGAGCTGCTGCTGCGAAAGGAGACGACGTATCTACCATTCCTCCTTGTTGCTGCTGCTGGTACCCATACTGAGACACAGGAGGGGGCAGCACCACCACCTCAGATTTCAAAGCCTGAGCTTGATCTTCCATCCTCCTTACCAACGCCGCATTTTCCTTTTTAACTGCCTCTGCTACATCTTCAGGATAATCAGAAGCGGGGAAGTTTGTAATAGCACCACTTCCATTAATCTTGATAGTGGCTCTATCATATGCCCTAGCTGCCTCTTCTTCTGAGGAGAATATTCCTATTTGAGTGAATCTTCGCCCTTGTTGCACAGTCACCTTGTATTGGTCCCCATCTTTTCCAATCTTAGTGACGCCTCGGTGCTTGATCTGGTAACTGCCCACCTTCTTTAGAGACGGCGTTCTGGACAGTGCTCTACTGGCTGCTACAGATTGCTGCAATTGCTGCATTTGTTGATTATGCTGCATTTGTACTTGCTGGCTTTGAAACTGCATTTGCGGTAGTTGCTGTTGCATCTGTTGTAATTGCTGCTCGCAACCGGCCGTACCTATTCCTTCTCCGTGGAGGGCTATGTAATTGTGTAGGCTCTCTTCTCCGTAATTGAGCTTGCTGACATCACAACTTGTTCCAAAGTGTTTAATGTGTGCCATATCCCATGCCATTGCTGCTTCCTCTTCTGTATTATAGTATCCTATATGTCGGGTTTTATCTGTGTGGATTCGGGCCCTCCATTTACCAGCTCTATCCTTTTGGACACCTGTAAACTGTGATGTTTTGGAGGCGTCTTTCTTCCTCTTTCTATCTTTATGAGTGCCTCTACCACCACCACCAGCTGATCTGTTGTGCTGGGTGATGTGGGATTCAGCTTGACCTCCACCTACTGATACCGTTTCCTCATTCATCATCAGCTGCTGCTGTTGCTGTTGATGTTGTTGGTTCAGTGTGTTTAGATTATAGAGGATTCCAGATGGAGTAGAGCCTGTAGGGAGGACGTTATTTCCAGCAAAAGTAGCAGGGAAGCTGGCTTGGAGGGGTGGGATGGCGAGTGGGTCGACTTCAAGCGGCCACTGGGGAGGCAGGAATTGTTGCTGGTAATTCTTCTGTGGTTGTTGTTGTTGTTGATGATGATGATCAGTTCGGTTGGTTGTGTTATCTCCTGCACCATTTTGAGGGTCCATTGTGACAAAGACGGTGTTGCCCTGGTGTGGCAATGATCACTTCGGGAGGGTTATCGATGGAGGTGGGTGCTGATTCACTATTGCCCAGCAAAACTGCTTGGATTTAAAATAAAAAGGCGTGTTCGTCTGTGGTCGACTGCCTGAACGTGATACACGCCTATTCTCTATCTAATTCCTCAAGGAGAACTTATTTTATATCTGCGCTGAGCGATTCCATGCGATTTCTGGTTTCTGATGGATTGGGTTGCTAAAAAGCACTTCAATCAATGTAGTAGTATGTATATAAACTATTAGAGTAGATAGAACACGTCTGGTATAATGGAAAAGTCCTTAAAACTAGCAGAACAAATCAGGAGAAATGATGATTTTAATTGGTTCGTTTCTACTTAAATAGCCAATCTAATACAGATCAAGCCTCTGAGACATCTATTGGATACTTATTCTAACTCTAAGGACCGCCACACCGATGCTGTTTTTCTTCCTTCTTTCTCCTTGGCTGCTGCCTCCTCTTAAGATCAAACTGCCCGCGATCCGTTTGGACTCCTCCTCCCTCAACAACAGTGTCTTGCCCCTCCTATTGCCCCCAGCTTCTATTTTATATACCTAACTCCAATATCTTGACCCTAGTTCAGATTGGGGGTACAATCAGTTGGTGTATACATGGATAGGGAGACATTAGGAAGCAGTGTTAAGCTCTAGCAGTTGATTGCTACAGGAAGGAGGAGAGGCGGGTGGGGAGTCCCTCGATTTAGCTCTTGGCAATTTGATAGTATGAAGACAGAAGGATTTCCTCAAACCGGGAAACACTTCTTTGTTTCAATAATCGAGTTGAAATTTTGATCAAATGGCATCCTTACAGAAAGCAGTCGGTCTCCAGAGACTAGCAGAGGTGGGTTTGCGAGACAAACTTAAAATAAGCAAGAGAAAAACAATGTTAATCCAATGTGACTTAAACTGACACTATAACCTCTCTTCTTCCGCTTTCAAATGCAGATGGTCCCTAAAAACATTATATTGACCACCTTACCGTCTCGAGAGCTATCAAACCCTCCACAAAAGGAAGCTCAGACCCCCATTCCAAACTATGTTTCCAAGAGACCCCAAAAGGTAAGTCTAGAGGTTACGGAGAACGATGAAACGATGTGCTAGATATTTCAACTATCTTTATAACGAGATGTGTACGTCACGAGATAGCTCTGATGCGTTACACGATACCTCAACTTTCGGAATTCTCATTCTACATTGTTGGGTTTCTCCCTTCTTTTCCACTTTCAACTCACGATTTTCCCTTCCCTTCCCCTCCCCTACACACCCTCAGAGCTTCAATCTACACATCGGCGCCACTCTCACAATTCCAACCTCCACCACCCAGCCACTCCATCTCCACCGCACCTCTCCCCAAACAACCCAGCAACGCCAGGCCTCCCTCGCCGACCCTTTCGATGGCCTCCCTCTACGCAATTTCGCAGAGCGCCTCGGTGAAGCCATCTTCCCTGTTCTCCAGGCAGCTCAGGAACAACAACGTGAATCCCTCAGGCAAGAAAAACTTGTTGCACAACAAGCTCCTTCCCCAATATCGACTACTACCACTGCAGTCCCAACGCCCCAGCTCCCCCTCCTCCCCACCTTCCTCCCCTTCACTCGCTGGGCAGCCAACAGTGAAGCCTTCAAAGCAACCCTCATTATTGAAGATGATCCATCCAAGAGAAAGAAACCTAGACTTTCTTGGTACCATCCTGATGATACGATGATTCCCAGGGACTGGTGGAAGATGGGATTATTGGCAGATTTGAAATATTATGCACCATTTGTATCACCATCATCATCATCTTGATGTTATGTATATGAAATGAATAAGATATGCTGTATTTTATGTTTAACCACTAGAGAGAAAAATATTTTGGGAATGATGATGTTAGGGGTGCTGTTGTGTTTTTCTACCATGATGATTACGATACTGAATTTTGAAGATGAGATGAGCTATGATGTACCTCTCTCACAATTTTGATGATACTGGATTTTGAAGATATGATACTGAATTTTGAAGATGAGATGAGCTATAATGAGATGATGCACCTCTCTCTAACAATTTTGAAAAGGGAACGAGGACTTGCATGATGATAAGACAATTTTGGGTATGATAAAAGTAACAAGGAACTAGGAAACTAACTTTTTTTTTTTGGAGAGGAGGGGGGGGGTGGGGGAGGGATACAACAACACTGATATAGCTGATGCTCTATTTGTTGTAAAGAAGACAATTTGATTAGCTTACATGATTGGAAGGAGGACTACGTGTAGCAATGCAGCCTCCTGCGCATGGGGCTCCTTTGGGTCAGCAGAGTTTTTGTTGTCCTTCAGCATACTCTCCCACACAGTAACGAATCGATGATAAGAATGACAACTACCGCAGACAGCCCTTGCTCTTACCCTCACATGAAGGTGGATGCAATTAGAATCAACAATCATCACCTGGAATGTCTAAAATAGTAGGATGATGGAATTTGTTATTAGAAAATGGCAAAAGGAGAGGAGGGAAGGAAGGTTAGAAGATAGTGCATATGCATGCATGGGGTTCGGGCTTTAGGTTACATGGTTGGAAGGAGGACTACACACGGCAATCCCAGCCTCCTGCGCGTGGGGCTCTAGGTTACATGATTGTACTCATTCATTTAAACAATGCTAGAATATCTTCGTTACTTATTGTAGCTTTATGTTGCTGCTGCTGCTGCTGTTGTTTCTCCCCTCCTCCTACTCCATTACTACTACTAGGTTTTCTCTCCCCTCCTCCCCCTCCTCCTACAGTACCACCTCTATTCATGGCCATACTAGATGATGCTGAAGGCCCTCTAGCTCTTTCGAGAACTGTAAATGGATCTTCATCTTCTGCTGCTCTGGTTGATGCTGATGTTGACGTTGGGGATGTTACTACTGAGCTGGTATCATCATTCTTGTTGATAAAATGAGAGGAAAGGGGGGGAGGGGGAGGAGGGGGAGGTGGTGGTGGTGGTGGTTTGTTTAGTGACAACATACAAAAGTCGTCCCATGGGTTACTAATTGAAGATGATGTATGTGAATGATGTGATGCTGATGACTGTGGTACTAGTTCGTCTATATTAGGAAGAGGAGCAGCAGCAGCAGCAGTAGTAGTAGTATGAGGAGGAAGTTCAGGAGCTGCACCAGTTAGAGCTTGAAATGGATCCCAGTCAGCAACTGATTTTGTAGTTGTAGTTGTAATAGTGGTGGTGGTATCAAGATCGTCGTCTAGAGATAATAAATCAAACAGCTTAGGAGGGGGAGGTTGTGTTTGTTGTTGCTGTGGTGGTAGTGGTGGTGGAGGAGGAGCAGATGTTGTTGTTCTCCCCCCTGCAGACTCCCCACCTGCTCCCCCCTGCTGTTGAGCAAGGGAAGAAGAAGACGAAGAAGAAGAAAAGAAGGGATGCGAAGGGAAGTTTTCTATACAAGGCGGATCTGGATAGATATCTGCAGCTGCATATGCTTTATTTATGTATTTATCACTGATAAAGGTACGTAAACGTGCCATGTCTGCTTCTGGAGGTCGTCTGAAGTCTGCAGGTAGATGGGCCTCCCAATAAGTGGCAGCTGGGGCATTGCCCATCGCTTGGATAAAAGCAACTTGTTCTGGCAGCCAAGTGTCTAGATTGGTTGATCTAACTTTCGTGATGTGCACCCCTAGAGATCGGTGGATGCCGGAGCAGTTGAGGCAGACAAAGACGCCGAGGTTGACAGAGGCCCAAGTGGGGCCTCGAGCATGGCAGTCGGCACATCGTCGGTTGTCATCTCTTTTGAGGAGTTGGGAGAGGATGGCCTTATGACGAGCGTTCTGGGCGTCGGTGACACTGAGCTTGTGGTTTTGATGTGACATTTTTGTAGCAAGGAGAGAGAGGCGATGAAGCTAAAGGTGATCGAAATGGAATGTGATCAAGGAGCTGAAAAGAGTGGAGAGAATATTTCGAAGTCCTGGACCAATCCAGTTCCTAGATGGTGGAGATTATAAATTCAATGTTTATGGAAGCTGGAGATGAGAGTGTCACATTTCCTTCTTCTTGGCGCTCCGCTCTGAAAGCAAGTTGCTTGAATGCTAGCACCTGCACTTCAATCTTCTATAACCAATACAATTTAAACCAAAGGCATCGAATTTTCATCGAAGCCATGCAATGCTCATTCCACGCTCGCTGTAAACTGGGTTGCAATCTCAGTGCAAGACCACATACCACAATTCGCCATAAAGGGTAAACGACACCAAAATAACCCATTTTAACGCCATCTCCTCACCATTACACCCACACCATGCCAATCTATCGTCCCCAATGGCCTTCATTCTCCGCAAGTCGACGCCGCGTTTCTAATCACCGCCTCCCTCCTCCACCGTGTTTTTGCAGACGTCTGTTACCACTCAGAGCAGGAGGAGATGAACCCAAGGTCACTAGAGAATACAAAGAGGGTGATGCTAAGTTTACAGTCAATTCTGAACCTGCCCCTAGTGAACCTTCATCTAACCCAAACTCTGTTTATGCTGATCAACTCCCAGAGGTAGGTTTAGTTGGGCCTTCCCAAAATGAAAAGAGAAGAAAGGAAGAATCACGATATCATATGGGTGCTCTTATAATCCCTATGAACTGACCACAATCAATAAATCTTCTATTATAATTCAACTACATTGCAGCCTAAACGTGAGGAAATGAGTCCAGAAATGAAGGCAAGGCTGAAGAGAGAATATTATGGGCTGGGAGGCAGTCCTAATACGAAGATGGGAGGAAACTACTTTTTGTATATTATACTTGGAATAGCATTCCTAGCAGTTTTGAGTGCATTGACTGGAGCTATTTAATTATGTATTATGATACTGTGACAGAGATTTTGGATGATGAAGGGGAGGGAGAGAGAGAGAGAGAAGAAGAAATGAGGGAGGGAGAATGCATCACACCATTGTCGGCCTCAATTCATCGTCACTGGAGTTATCTTCGCTGCTTGAGTCAGACATGGTCTGCAAACAGTCTGTGTTGTTGTTAGTCAAAAAATAAACGCTTAAATTGCGTAGAAATGCGAGTCACTTTTTATGTGAACGGAACTCAAAACCAAACTGCAAAATTGTTCTCCCCCCAATTTTTTTATGTGAACGGGCCCTCACGTGAGGGTCGGAGAGAGACTTGGCCTTGTTTTTTATATTGCTGCTTAGCAGAGAAGATAATCATATATGTTCTAAATATACACGTATAATAGATTGCATAATCGACAAAAACTACGCTGCTTGACTCTATAAAAGCTCTGATCGCGCATTAATCCAAAGATGTCACCAAAAGACACTGTAGACCAGCTCATAAACAACAACAAGGTCGTGATCTTCAGTAAGACCTACTGCCCTTACTGTACGAAAGCCAAGAAAGTCATTGGCAAGTACTTGTCTGGTGCCAAAGTTGTGATTGTCGAGTTGGATCAACGTCCAGACGGTGGAGCACTTCAAGACTACCTTGGCCAATTGACTGGGGCGAGATCTGTCCCTCGTGTATTCATTGGAGCTCAATGCATTGGCGGAGGTGATGACACTGCAATGCTGGACAGTAGTGGCAAGTTGGAGGTCATGCTGAAGAGTGTAGGTGCTCTTTAAAGTAGGAGGAGAAATTGACAAAAAGGAGAAATACTACCTAAACATATGTGTGACCGTATATTTTACTTCCCTAAAGTAACATAAAAATTGCTTCATATTCTTACACACATAAAAATTCCCCTATTACTTTCTTACTCACTTCTTTGATCCACCTCCCTTTAGATTCTTCCAAAATGTCGAGGTACTCTTCTTCTTCTCCCCGCCCTTCTTCTTCTCTTCTCCATCATCACCACCATTCAACAGTGAACTCGAGGGAGCCACTGGAGGAGGAGCTGGTTCACTGCTACTATTATTATCATTAGTAGTAGCAGCTATTTTCTTACCTTCTCCTGCCTTTTTCAACGCATTCAGCAACTCGCTCCCTGCATCAGTCTTCTTCCCTTCATTTCCACTTCCACCACTGGTAGCAGCAGCAGTAGTGCCAGCGCCTTTCTGCAACTGCGACAACAACGCAGCTCCAGCGCCACCTCCTGCTGGTGGAGGAGGAGGTGCGTGACCAGGTGGTGGCATTGGCATTCCAGGCATCATCATTCCAGGAGGAGGAGGAGGATACATCATCATCATGTGTGGGGGACCAGGAGGAGGAGGTGGCCCCATTCCAGGAGGTGGTGGAGGCATGTAATGAGGTGGGGGTGGAGGGTAAGGGTACATCATCATAACTCCACCAGGACCGGGACCATATGGAGACATTGGGTGGGGGGGGTAGTGGTACTGAGGAGCAGCACTAGGAGGAGGAGGAGGAGGAGGAGGAGGAGTCTGTTGTTGTAGCGCTGCTGTAGCTTTTCCTCCAGCTCCTTGAAGTTGAGCCAACAGAGCTTTTCCTGCATCACCAGGAGCGGTAGATCTAGGTTTAGACCCTGGAGCTCTAGGTTCAGGAGTGCCAGTTGGAGTAGCAGCAGAGGAGAAAGGGAGGGAGGGAGATGATTTGACAGGAGTGCCTCTACCTCTTCCAGTACCAATGCCACCAACAGTCTGAGAGTGGAATCCTTTAGCACCAGGACCATCGGGAATCTTTGGTTGCCCCTTCATAGCAGCCGGTACCATAGCTTGTCCAGATACCACCGCAGCTACACTGGGAGCACTTTTCTGCTTGTTCAATGGCAGCGGTTGTGGTGATGAAGATGACAAAGGCAGCTTGGCCACCACCCTTGGAGCATGAATGCCTTGCGCTTTAATGGCAGCTGGTCTGGAGAGGTTTAACAAATCAATAGCTGCCAGTAGACCTCCCCGAGAATCACTGCATCTCCCAAACAAATCAGTACCACCAAGGAATTCTTCATCAAACAGTACCTCCACTGCTCCATCTTCCTCATACACACCAATCACTGTTCCTCTGGCACCAAATGGAGGTATCCCTGTACCTGCAATGCACACAACTCTCTCGCCTACTTCGAAAGAGCCACCTGCAAGGGCAGCACCGGCTCCTCCTTTTTCAGTTGGTGGCAGCAACAAAGCTGGCGATACATTTTCCAACTCAATTGGCTCCATCAAACTATTGCTGCCAACACTAGCAGAATCAGTGGGTGAAGGGAGGGAGGCTTGAAGCAGTCGTACTGCTGGTTCAGGAGCCACTTTAGATGTCATTCTCACCAGAGGTCTTCTGGACACAGACTGACTCTTCATCCATGCCTTGAGTGCCTGCACCTGTGACAGAGCAGTCTCTTTGTCAACTCCAGGCAACAGTTGCTCTAGCGTGTACTCTCTTGCTGATGAATCTTGATCGATAGCAGCCCATACCCATCCATATCGTGATTTGTATTGCTCCAATATTCTGACAAATGCATCTGTGTATGCCCATCCTTTGTTTATTGTATTCTCTTGTTGCTCTTGTTGTTGTTGTTGTTGTTGTCCTTGCTGAGGATATCCACCACCACCACCACCTCTGTTGTTATTATTGTTGTTATATTCAATAGCAACAGCAAAATCAGGGACATACAGACCCAGCTTTGCATTCTTCACCAACAAACCAACATCGACCTTGTCTCCTCTTCCTTCCCCCGTCTTGACCCACACATTGCCAGTCATTCTACCCAGTACTCTGGGAGCCACACCAAGTCTACGAGCAACGGCTCCACTGGGAACTGCTGTTGATTGGATGTTGAGGAGAAGGCGTTTGGCTGCAGCGGCTACCTGGGCAGAGTTGAGGGGAGCTGGGTCGATGGTCACTCTCAAGTTCTTTGCTGCCACTGCTGCTAATGCTGCATCCTCCTTCTTCGATGACGATTTCTTCTTCTTAGCCTTGCTTGTTACCTCACCTGCAGCATCTCCAGTAATATCATGACCCTCCTCCTCCTCCTCCTCCTCTTTACCATCACCGCCATCATCGCCGTCCTTCTTCATCTTCTTCTTACCGACAATACCTCCCTTCTTTGTCAAACCCGAAGCACTCTCAGGTAATATAGTAGCCAGACATCCGTAATATGCTCTCCCCAAGAACACAGCTTTACTCCCCACCTTAAACTGCAGCGAACTCAATGCATCAGTCACACTTTCAGGTTGGAATCTGGGATCAGGCGATGGGTTGCGCCTCAACGTCACTTGCAATGGATACAGTACCTCTTTTTTGCCAAACCTCTTCTCTACAGTACCATCCACCTGGCGGATCAAACCTTCCAGGGGGCGTACATGCAACAGTAGGTTGACTTGACCCAGGAGAACTCCATGTCGAGAGGAATGTTCAGTTATGAGACGAGTCTTCTTCTTTCCCCAATTATCTGCCTCCTCCTTGGTGTGATACATTACCGTGGTCAATGCAGCTTTGGTAGTTTCTCTCTTCTTCTTCCCACCTGCATCATCCTCTATCCTACTACTTGGAGCTCTGGTACACTTCTTCTCAGCATCACTCACTGCCTCCACCACTGCTTCTTGTAAATATGGCCACATCACCCAACACTTCTGCCCCACCAACACACCAGCTACCGCCTCGACACCAGGACTCACCCCCAAATCCTTCAATTGCAACACCACTGATTCCTTCCTGCTGGGCATGCCAAATACATTAATCCCAGCCCTTTCCAACCTGCCACTCATTTGAATGGTCTTCAGTGTGGGGAAGCCTGGGGGACCAGTGGCCCCTACTTTTGTACCCGGTAGAAACTTGGGTTGAAAGCCCAGTTCCCCGGCTGGAAGAGGAGGAGGAGCTGGCTGTGATATGGCCCTGCTGTTGCTCCTACCAATGATGGAGGCGTAATGACTGGGCAAAGTGGATGTACAGTACTCAAACTCGTGACTACCCTCTGAATGAGTGAACACCATGATGTCTCCAAGGACGTTACGACTACGCTCTTCTGCCGTCAAGAAGCTTTGATTGATGGACCGTGATGCTTTGAGCAACCGTTGCTCGTCAATAAAAGGGATGAGCACCACTCCCTCCCAATCTGCTCTCTTACCCTCACAATCAATTTTAAAATCAACAGGGTAAAAGTCTGCAATAGGAGAGTTCCCTTCAGTCATCAGTCTTTGGTAGGCAGGGGGGAGGAGGTTGGCAGAAGAGGATGGTTGCACTGCCAGCAGCTGCTCGTATGGGAAGAATGGCTCTCCTTGTTCAAACATAACTGGGACAGATGGCAGGTCTACCAACTCTGAGGCCATTGGTGCATAATGGTACGGGTAGAACCAGTTCCATGAAGCTACTCCTCTGTAGTAGTATTCCAAGACCCAATGCAGTCCTTGGATGTAGGATTCTGTCACCCTTCTTCTGTCCCCGTCAGTGGTTGTTTTCAACTTGTCAGCGTAGTACCTTTTCTTCCATGCAGCCAGTCCTGCTTGCTTGTCTCCCATTAGAAACATGTTTCTAGCTTCTTTGCTCATCATTGTTGGCTCTTGCGATACAGTAGTAGCACTAACACGTTCTTCTTCCAGTGCTTCACCTTCAACAACAGCCAACAACTCCAATTCATGTCCAGGTAAGTGAGTCTCTTCAAACTTGGCCAATTGAGCTGCAAACTGGGGGTCGTCATCAACAGCAGCTGCTGCTGCCGCAGCTTCCTCCTCTTCTTCATCGTCATCAAGTGATAATAAAGCCAGTGGATTCTCACTGAGAACTCCATTCTTTTTTGCAGTACTGCCATTTATACCAGCTGAGAAGAAGGCTGGCAATCCAGTACCTGTTTTACCACCACCATTACCACCAGTAGTACCTCCACCACCAGTACCAGTACCAGTCCACATGGGTTCTTTCCCCTTATTCTTCTTCTTGGCCATATTAGCCTCAAACTCCTCCGTATCCTCTGCTCGCTGGGCCAAGATATCAGCCTCCATCCCAGCCAGCCTACTCAACAACATTTCCAACCTCCCCCTGTGCAGCTCACCAGCATAGGTCAAATACCCCCCCATCACAGGGAGCAGCTCCTTGTAGAAGGATATCAGGTCATCCAGGCTGCCCTCTGCAATGTCCATAGTCGGAAGCGCAGGGAGGAAATCGTTGCCTACCAGCATGCAAAAGAGAACGAGATCGTCGATAATTCTTTCTAAATCATAGTCAAAGGGGATCTTCCCTTCCAGAGCCCCTTTGAACTCCATGTTGACATAGTCTCTAAGCAGTCCAATTTGGAGGAGGACGAAATGCTCTTGGCATGGGTTTTCGAGGACTTCTCTAGCTGGCTGCCCTCTGTTGCCCCCACTAAAGGACACTACTTCTCTCAGTAGACAGAAGTGAGGCTCATGTGTGACCAGAGATAACATGATGAGATCCGCATCCAGCCCATACAGGCAATGACGGGTGTTGGGAACCCATGTAGCGCTGCGTTTTCCCCACCTGATGTATTCCATAATCTTATGTTCACCTTCCCCTGGAACGTCGTGTCCTGAGAAGATAATAGTGGGTTTCTGCCAGGCTGGATCTTCTGCAAGTTTCTTTCTGATGAAGAAGCGGAGATGATTGCCTAGGCGAGCCATGAAGGGGGTGCCGGGAGTGATGCAGTTGCTGTCAAAGCGGGTGGCTTCGTCGGGGAGGGGTTCGCCTCGGCTGATGGCTGCATCGAAGGCAGCTTGGGATTCTCTGGCAGTTTTGAAGCGTCTTGAGCGTTGTTGATTCATCTTGGCACGGGGTGCGACACCTGAGAAGGGAAAGAGAAAGGAGGTGAAGGAGATGAAGGGGAGAAAGAAAGGGAAAAGAGAGGATTTCAAGGCATTCTTCTCTTGTCCTGAACTCTGTAGCTTTTTTAGCGTTATCTTATGATAAGTCTTACCATCAATGGCCATGAACATGAGTTTCTGGGGCTTGACAATATGGAAAAGCTTGTCTAGATAAGTGAAAATCCTGAGTATCATCTCGTCTTCTGTCAACTTGACGTCGGGATTGTTGCCATGGGTACAGTTGTGGATGATGCCGTTCATATCGAGGTAGAAGTTGTCGATAATAGGTACAACAGTGGCCCCACCGGGCTGATTGATGAGTGGATACCGTTCACTAAGCCATCTGTAAAACTTTGGGATACCTGGAAGAGAGGAAAGAAACAAAGAGATTAGTTGATGACTTGCGTACATATCGATGAGCTATTACATGTGCGTGATATACATCGTCACGTACCCATCCTTTGCAATCTCTAAATGATCTGATACCCGGTAATTTGCGAAATAAAACGGGTGATGAAATAAAATCAAAATCTGAACAACACGGCCAGGCTATTATACTTTGCCCTTCTACACAGAATGAGTGTGATGTGTAGTTTGTAGATATCGCTTATATGCTTAAACTACTGGGTTTCTATGGGTTGAGTCGAGAAATGTCACTTATTTCCACCGCTCTCTCCGACATTTGGCTGCTCTCTCTTCCCTCCCTCATTCCCCCCGCCTCACATCTTCAAACAACACCAACTTGTAACAGACCAATGCTCTTCTTCCAACTAATTACAAGCGCTAATCCTTTTCAGATTTCTAATCCCACAAGAACATATTTCTCTATCTATCTAAAATATCTCCTCTTCTATTGAAGAATTGGGAAACCCACTTCCACCACCACTATTCTTCTGCATTCTTCTGTCATCCCCCATTGGCATTGCCAATGCATTCTTGATAGTATCTGGAAAGCCAGGGATTTCTTTTCTAACCCTACTACCTTCTCCTCCTCCTCCTCCTCGATTCACTACTTGTTTGGCTTTCCTTTGAAATACTTTCATTCCAGGATACAGTGGCACATTGGCTGCTATATCATTCTGTAAATCAGATACTGTCCTCGTCTTCTTATCTACTGCTGGCCGACCACCACCCTTATTATTATTGTTATCATTATTGTTGTTATTATTATCATCATCATTGCCATCATCATCACTATCAATCATGATCACCTCCTTCTCCTCCTCCTGCTTCTCCCTCCCTTTTTTAATCTTCTCCACAGGGCTGGGCCCTTCATTCCTATTCCTATTCCTTTGCCTTTTCCTCTCTCTCTTGGCAGCTGCTGACTTGTCCTTGTCAAACCTGAGGTGTACTTTCTTCTTTTCCTTCTTCTGCTGTTCTTCTTCCTTGTCTTCCTCTTCCGCTCCATCTTCTCTCTCCTCTTTTGCCTCCATATAATCATCACTATCACTACCACTGTCATCAGCATCAGCTTCAGCATCCGCATCCCCCTCCAAGACTTCATAATAATCTTCATCATTATCCGCATCTTCATCATCAATGACAAATGCAGCTTCCTCATTGACGTCACCAATATCATCATCTTTCCAATGATCTATTGAATTCTTCCTCTCATTATTCTTGGCTCTACCATTTCTAGCACCATCATCACCAGCAGCTGCTTGTTCAGCTATGCCTCCCTTTGTCATTTGAAACTGAGCAGCAAAAGCAGCATCCTCGTCATCATCGTCATTGCTGTCTTGAATGACATTGGTGACTGTGACCCTCCTCTTCTTCTTCCTCCTCTGCTCCTCTGCTGTACTCTTCACTACCTTCATCGCCTTCTGCTGACTCTTTTCTAATTCCTCCTCCTCCTCCTCCTCCTCATCATCATCATCATCATCATCATCATCATCATCAGTATTGTCATCTATATCTATAGCAAAGTCTTCATCAGGTTTCCAATTCGCCCTCGCCTCTGCCGCCTTTGCTACCGCCTCTCTTCTCTTCGTCTTCTCCTCTCTCTCCTGCTTCCTCCTATTTTCCTGCACCTGCATCCTCTCCCACACCGCCATATTACGAGCCTGTTTATTCTTAATCTGCTCCTCTACATACTTCTCATTCTTGGGAGAATAATAAGGATGATTAATAGTCAAGGCGGTGACTAGATCAAATTCTTCCTCTAAATTCTTCCTCAGCTCCCTCATCTTCACAGGCACAGCATCCATTGGTACAAATGTGTTCCTCTCCCTATCATACAGGTGGTTCTGTTCCCCGAGAAGCTGCAGAATATCATGCCTCACCCTCCACCTCAGATTGGAGGCGTTCTGGGGCAGGTACCAGTATGACGTCAGCATCCCAGGGAACCTTCCATGCTCTGTATCTCTGCCACTATCACCATCACTACTACTATTACTTTTATTATTATTATTTCTGCTAACATCAACTACAGTGGTGATTTGATTCAGGTCCAAATTATCCTTCTCATACTTCTCCTTGAGAGCAGTGATGGCAGCTACATTGATTGTCTCAGGCAGTCTTCTGATGAAGAATTCCATATTGGTGAGCACAAAGAGGCCACAGTCACAGTAGTTGTCTTGTCTTGGGGCTGCTGCTCTTTTATAGGGAAAGGTCTTTTCATCAAAGACTCTCTCCTCTCCACCTGGGTGAGTTTTCTCCCACCTTTGATACGCCGTCAATCTACTACTACGACTACTACTTCTACTACTATTACTGGCGCCACCACCATTGGCTTCTTGTTGATGCTTCTGCTCTTTCAGTGCTCTCATCTTAGACACCCATTCAAACCGCAGGTACCTTCTAACTATATCACAAGCTGGCTTTGAACTGTGGCCACCAGACAAGGAATCTAGATGAATAAGCACAGGGCCAGCCTTTGGCTTTGCTCTAGGATCTGTGCCATCATCACCATCATCTGAAGAGGAAGGGGGAGTAGGATCCCACAGACCTGGGTTACACACGATAATAAGACTCCAATGCAGATCCATGTGCACTGGAATGAATATATAGTCCTTGGAGAAAATATCAGTATCCTTGGTCCATTTCTTAACCTTGTCGTGGTTCATTAGTGCATACAAGTCTAGATTTCTCAAGTTTTTATTTATCTTATATTGCTCCAATTCTTGTGGCAAAACATGGTAGTTCTTCTCAGTGAGCTTCTTGTAGAAGAATGTGTTGAAGAAGTAACATCTGGAGGCAATGTCTCGGGGAATGTCAGATTGCAGCCATTTGATGTAGAAATCGATGACAGAGTCGTTGAGGAACTCATATTCATCCAGTCTAGCCACATCCAGCGCATTCAACTCTACCGACCCTGGCCCTCCACTAATAGGGTACAAGCATTTGAGACCCTTCAGTTTTTCCTCTGTTTTTTTCATGCTCACTGCTTTCCTTGTGTTGAGGGTGGTTTGGCGGAGGGTTCTTTGTCGGACGCTGATGGCAATTGGTGGTGAGGATCGTGGGGGGGACTCTTCGCCCTGCTGCTGCTGCTGTTGTTTTGTACTATTCTTGTTGGTATCATCTTCGTCGTCACTAATTAGATTGATTGGGTTGTCATCAGTTCCTTGAGTCTTCTTTCTCTGTCTAAGCCGCCACTGCTGCTGCTGTTCCCCACCTCCAGGGCGACCACCAACGCTATTGACGAGCGCTAAGGGCGCCTTCTTTGTCCCTGAGTTTGGCCTCAGCCCATTACTAGTACGACTATTATAATTATTACCAGCAGGTCGGTTGTTCAGCGTCTCAAATCCTTGAGGTATAATCCTAATATTATTACCATTACCTGGCTGGACATTTGCCAAAAGATGCTCTCCTCCTCCTCCTCCCCTAGATCTAGCATCATTTCGTTGTCTCATTGGCTGGAACTTGGTATTCGTACTTGCACAATTCAAACAAAAGGTCACTAGAGGGCCGCCAGCAATCTGGCCAATCCTACCTTCATTGCGATACGGCTTGGCACACTGATCACATGTTTTCGGAGCTGCTGGTGGTGGTAGTGATGGTAGCCCCACATATGCATTTATATTGCTGGCGCTTCTATAAGCTGGCTCTTGTTGTTGTGGGAGCAGTTGGCGGGGGCGTGTGGTTGGATTGGGCATAAATCCTCCTCCTGCTGCTGCTGCCACCATGGTTTGACCCCGAGAGACTTGACCACCGTACCCTTTGTTAGTATTTAACAACATAGCGGCAGCCTTACTGCTGTCCCTTGATCCTGGATATGCATTGTTGTTGTTGTTGTTGTAGTTGTTGTTATCTCTTGGATTATTGCTAGTTGTCAGAGAAGCATCTAGCCATGCTTTGCTTGCTTCTGGATCTGGCATTTGCTGCGTTTTAGACATTTCATTAAGATAATAGCTAGCAATAAAGGACTCCATCAGCGGTGATTTAATGTTGTTTCCCTCCATCTGTTTGAGAGTGTTTACTTTTAAATTCAAATAATCCTGTGTGGAATTGTTTTCTTCTTTCTTAGACCAAAGGACAAGATCGTGCAAGGTAGCCTGTTTACACTCGTTTTCGTATTCCTTTATTTCCGCAGTGATGGGTGCGCCAAGGCTCTGGAGGAATGCCATTGGGCCTGATGGGTCGTAGGTTTTAGTTGTGCATTTGGAGATCTCCATCAAAGATTCAACATCATATTCCTTGTTGGATCTGGAGGTGTTCTTCTGACGCATGATTGACTGAGTGGTTTCAAGTCTGCTTTGCGAAAAGGGAACAAGGGAGTGAATTGCCCGTCCCGGCGTGGGGGAGGAATGGCACCTGATCAGGCTAGGAGGTCTGTTTCACGTAGCATGTGAGATTGTAGGGAACAATAGCATATGCGTAAGAAGCGGAATTGATAAAAGGTAAGTCGAGAATTGACGGTCTCTTCGTTAGAGAGAAATTTAAACAGATCGATACGGTTGGAGTGAGGAATTCTTGAGAATTGTTTATTGGGTTGGCTAAACATACAAGTGGTATCAGGATGAACTCGAACTTTTAAGGAGGGATTTGTCACATGCTCTAGTTATTAAACAACAAAAAACCTCGAGACAACGGGACGCTTCTGCTCGGTCTTTTCTCTGAGTCTTTGCTCAACCATGCCTCAAATTACCTTGTGCAATCAAATTTGTCAGATCAAAGCAATCGTAACAACTTTAGGGAACCCTGAAATACAGTCTGAGTGAACAGGTCGTGTGACGAGGGAAGAACTGAGCTGAGATCACTTGAATCTCATCTCCAACTCAGATCAATTAAAAGCAGTCTTCATATCTTGGAATATAACGACATTAGATGGCTGGCATCCAAGGCAAAGTTGCCTTGATCACAGGTGCTGCAAAAGGTACGTCTTACTTCTCCAACATTGCCGGTCGTTGTCCCTTTCTCACCCCCATTCCTTCCTCCCCTTACCTCCTCTTCAGGAATCGGCTACGCATGTGCCCAAGCCCTTGGTGCATCAGGAGCCAAACTAGTCCTTGCAGACATAGACCCTAAAGCCCTCTCCCATGCAGAATCCTCTCTCAAATCATCTGGCTACGACGCCATCTCCTCCGTGTGCGACGTCACTGATAAATCTCAAATTGAGTGCGCCATCCAGGCTGCCATTGCATCCTATGGCTCTCTAGATATTGCAGTAGCCAATGCAGGTATTGTGAGATCTGCTGATTTCCTAGATATGTCGGAGGCTGACTTTGATGATGTTATTAATGTTAATTTAAAGGGTACATTCCTTACATGTCAATTGGCGGCCAGGCAGATGGTCGCCCAACACAAGGAGGTTGGTACAAATAGTTATGATACTGGTAGTTCTAAAAGTGCATATTCAATCATAACAATGTCTAGCTTCAACGCCAAAACCGCCATAGCAAACATCTCTTCCTACAACGCTTCCAAGGGCGCCATCAACAACCTGACCAGAAGCATGGCCCTGGCCCTGGCCCCCCACAACATCAGAGTCAACGCAGTAGGCCCCGGCAGCATCATGACCGATTTGCTAAAGAAAGTAGCCCACGATGAAAAGGTTATGCACAAAATACTGTCAAGGACCCCAATGTTGAGGGTGGGGGAACCTATAGAGGTGGGTAATGTGGTGAAGTTTCTGGCTAGCGATGATGCTAGTTATATTACAGGACAGGTGATTTATGTTGATGGAGGGAGAGATACTTTAAATTACACTGTAGATGTTCCCTACTAGTGGTAGTAGGGTGTGATGTGTTAATTTTTAGGGATAATGTGAACTTTTACAAGCTATGGTGGGTGTATATATAGGTGTAGGCGGTGTGTGTGACATACGGAAATATGTAATTCATCGACACTATTAATAAAACCATTTCCTAACTGGAGGGAGCTAAGCTAAGCTAACGAAAAGACCATCATCATTCATCAATAGAAAACTGAATGTAATAGATACCATGCAAAATCAAAAATAAAACATCAATAAAAACAACAACAACAGCAAAGGGGGGGAAAAGAAACAAAAAAAAAAAGAAGAAGAATGCATTCCCTTCAAAAATTCCATGGATCGTCATTGGATACCTTTTTTTTCATATTATAATAGTGTTCATTGAAACAACCAATCAAGAAATAAAGGGGGAGAATGTATGAATGGGGATGAATGTCATGGTATATAGCATGTAATAAAATATAATGTGGGATCGGTGTTTGTGGTGGATAGTTTACTGCCTGATGGCAGAAGAAGCAAAAGAGCCATTCATGTTGACCTTCTTCTCAACTGGGCTGTGAGCGACAACAGCCTTGGCTGCTGCTTCGTTCTCAGAGGCTTGCATGGCCATCATGCCAACACTGTGTGAGGGAAAAGGAGAAGAAGGTGAGAGGAGGGATGGGGAAGTTGAGGGCGGTGGTAGGTCGGCCGTCAGGAACCGTTGAGAAAGAAGGGATGACTAAGAATTACTCACCCACTGCCGATAGCAACACCAGCGCCAACAATTCCGACGAGGCCAATCAAAGAAAGGGATAGATATACGGCTTGATTCATTTTCTGCAGGAAACAAAGAGAATATTTTGTGAGTTGATGCGAGGTTTTTGTTGGAGGGATGACTGTAGTGTCATAGCTGGTAAAATTAGAACAATAGCTTCCTATGAGCTCATTGAGTTGAAAGAACGCAGGAATATCATTTCAAAGCCAGCATAAAGGGTCCTTGAATTTGGAAACAAGACACAATGGCCAGAACTATAATTCTAGGGAGCTTACCTATATTTGGGGGATTCTAGTTGATTTAAAGACGTTGTTAGAATTGGTTTAGACTCAAACTTTTGTTGAGATACGGCTAGAGGCCTGGAATTTTGAGCAAAACAGCTGGTGCATGAAGGAGCACCGGCACCGCCTGCGTGCACCAATCAACAACTCCACATTAGTCAACCTCTGCTGGGTGATCAACAACCTATAATTTGCAAATTTCAATTGTTTGGTATTCAGTGATTCATAAGGCCAACGGTTCTTTTATCATTCTCACGACTGGTTGCCAAAAACTCCACCCATTGACCTGTTGCTTGAAATCCAATTATTGGCGTTTATTTTTGCGCAACTGATTGATAATCCTTCTTCAGTGCTACCTTTTAGTTTCATTGCTACACACATCGTACAAAAAAATCCCAATTATCCAATGAGTAGTTCATTCGGCAATGGTCTGGCCGCTCGAGCCGCCAGCTCCGAGGGTCACCATTTTCAACAACTCAACAACGAAGCTCTAATCAAACGTCTAGAAACCATGGCCACTAGTGGAAAACTTGATCGCCCCTCTGTAGACACACTCATCAACAAACTCCGTTTAAACACCACCGAAGTCATCACACAAAAAGCCATCCCCATCTTCCAACACACCTCATCCGCCCACCCAACTCCCAGACTCCCCACAACCTTTAGCGGCGGCATGAGCAGAGTCAGCATGGGCAGAGCTCGCTGGGCCACCACGGACAACACATCCATTTTCTCAATCGCGGAAGGAAAGAAACTTGCCAGCACTCCTGCAGAAGCTACAACTAGATATTCGCAGATCAGAGCGGAAAAGATACAAAGAGCTCAGCTGGCAACTCCCACCCTGAAGGGCGTCAGACTCCTCCCCACATTCACTCCAGGTAGAGCTCTACTGTGGGGCAGTGTACTCGCAATGTGGGGAACAGGTGCTCTGGTAGCCAGTGCTGCCAAGCAGCTTCGCATCGGCAGTTTAGAAGACACTGGGGAAGTACTAAGAGAGACAATGCGTCCGCTGGCAGACGGTATTAGGGCCAGGTTTGTTGAGCCATATGTCAGGGTTGTAGCTGATACTGCTGGTGCAGCTGGGGCTGCTGGGGATTCTGCTCGTCAATCTCAATTTGTCGAGAATCTTAGGAACAGAATGATGGCTGTTAAACCATCATCTGGTTGATTATGTTGTGTCACCAATTTCATTAACCAAGCATGGAGGAGTACTACTACTACAAAGTGCAGTATATCGGTATTCAATTTTGTCATTACAATCATTCATTCATTCATTTTTGTTTTTCTCACAGCGGTATATGTATATCTATGTATATTCCATTCTTATGATAATGATAGTAGCGCCATTATTATGATGAATCTTCCTCATTTTATTAACCAACCAATGTTGTCTGAAAATGTAATACCATTGTCTTTATCCTTACATTACCACTATCATCATAGCTACCAATCCTCCATCAAAGAATCATCATCTCCAACTCTATCATTATTCAACCTAGCTCCATACCTCTCGTTATACTCTGCATACCTCTTCACCTCCTCGGTCTGCACCGACGCTTTCTGCACTTTAGCTGCTGCAGCAAAGTCTTTCAAAACCACTGGTCTCAGGTCTCCTTCTTTCAGGTTGGCTACTCCAGCACCATGTTGTCTTACTGCATCTCTCACTGGTCCTTGACATGCTTCTTGTATCAGGTTTCTCATGTCACTACCAGAGTAGCCATCCGTCTTCATAACAATCTTACCCAGATCTTCTTCAGAGAGAGCAGCCGCCACCTTGGCACCTGGTCCCAGTGCTCTGAGCACCATTTGCTTCCTTGCAGCCTCACAGGGGAGAGGAATGTAGAGCTGCTTTGGCATACGTCTACGAGCTGCATCGTCCAGCTCCTCTGGTCTGTTTGTTGCCCCTATCAAAAGGACTCTCCTACCTTGAACAGTCGGATCACATCCTTCCATTTGTACTAACAGCTCAGTTTTGAGTCGACGACTAGATTCATGCTCTCCTTCCGATTTACGTGCACTTAACAGGGAATCAACCTCATCAATGAAGATGACAGATGGACTGATCCAAGCAGCTACTGCAAACAGCGTTCTCACCAACTTCTCTCCTTCACCAATCCATTTAGATGTCAAACTAGACGCACTGATAGAGAAGAAGGCAGCGTTGATGTTGGATGCGATGGCCTTCCCCAACAGCGTCTTTCCTGTGCCTGGTGGCCCAAATAGCAGCACTCCTTTGGGTGGCGCTCTAGCACCTGTGAAGATGTCTGGATTCAGCATTGGCCATATGACCACCTCTGCAATCAGTGCTTTAGCTGCTTCTTGTCCAGCTATATCGTCCCATGTCACAGAAGCTGCTTCACCGCTACCAATGACTTCATTGCAGATAGTTTCCACTAGGGCAGTGTCTAGTTTTGATAACTCTTCAGGGACGGGTTCTCCTGGTACAAGTTTCAAAAGGTCCATTGTTCTGGCTGTGAAGGGGGGCTCTTCGTCACCACCTACGTTGCCATTGTTGTTATCTTTAAAAGCTGCCTGATTGCCATAATTATTACCACTATTGTTAGGGCCACCAGCTAGAGCTTTGCGTACAAAAGGAGGAATAAACTTCCCATTAGCACCAGCAGTAGTGTTGTTATTATTACCACCACCACCACCACCACCACCACCACCACCACTGCTGACATTTCTTCTAAGCCCAGAAGCATTCGCCCTTGCCGTCATAGAAGGAGGCACAGTTTGACCTTTTTTCTGCATCTCTACTATCAATCTATTCTTAGCTGTAGTAAAAGGATTATTTCTTAGACCCATATTACCACGACCACCGCCCTCATCTTTTTCTTCTACTCCAGTCATATGTACTACATCTTCATTATTACCGGTAGAGGAGGCATGACGTCTATTATGATGAACATCTTGGTCTTGATCTTTACGAGGCACCTTGTTGTTATTGATATTATTGTTGTTGTTGTTGTTTGCTGCCCAGGCACTTGTAGGTTGATGTTGTGGGGGTGGTGGGGATGGAGCAGCTTGGTTGAGGGTATGGTTATGGTTGGATGAAGGTGGAGGGTATCTCTTATTATTGTTGGAAAGAGGAGGAGGAGGAGGAGGAGGAGCAGTATGAGGAACAATAGATAGGATATGAGGTGGGAAGGGCGGAGT
>Ga0114919_10000880_pt1 | contig 24087 bp, 25 predicted proteins | sample BlataG_FD_88682 | JGI IMG/M metagenome (GOLD analysis project Ga0114919, IMG submission 88682) | Deep subsurface microbial communities from Black Sea to uncover new lineages of life (NeLLi) - Black_00105 metaG | ecosystem: Environmental > Aquatic > Marine > Oceanic > Sediment | place: Atlantic... | reverse complement strand
GGGGATTACTTGCGTGTAAGCCTTGTAAGGGATGACGATCCCGACGAAATGGCACCGCACGGTATTCCGAAGAACCCGCCTGACCTTGAGCAGTTGGACTGGGAGGGGATAAAGAGAGAGATAAACAACAAATTCGTTGAAGAAGGTTTGCTAACTTGGCGCGATGTGCAGCAATCCCCTTTAGGGATTGGCCCTATTCTATTGGGCGTGCTCAAAACGCGCATTGTCGATTTGTACAAGTTGAAGGAGGTTGATTGATGGCTGATCCAACAACCACTGGTTTGTCACGTATCTTTCTGATTGATGGGAGAGCGCGTGGGGACCATCAGCCGAGCTACGAGTCCTGCATTCGGCTCGGAGCGCCTGCGTGGGGGCAAGGGGACATCACGAAGATTGAGTGCCCCGATCCCGCTCGTTACGGCGCGTTTATCGAAATCGGTGTAATCCAAGCGGGCGTTGATAGAGTAACAACGACTCTCGAAGGCCGGTACTTCCGCGACCAGTTGAGCACGTTGCTCGATCTGGCCCGAAAGCGTTGTGCGCTTGACGTTCAGGCGCACTTTGGTGCGTGCGAGATTCCGTATCAGTTCAACACTGGATTCACCAAGATTCTCATCTTTGAAGACGCCTATTTCACTAACTACAGCACTGATGATATGGGCACGCTGGAGTCGGACGGCAATGCTGTCATCAACGAAATGGTTGATGTTAGCGCACGCGATATGTACGAGCTAATGCCTATCACGTTTGCGGAGCGTGGACAGAGCGCCGTCACCAATCCGCTTAACGACGTGGTGATTTGCTCGGAAATCGTTTGCGAGGGATGCCCCGATGATGATAGCGGCTGCGATGTCATCTATGCGGTTGGCGAATCGTCACCTGGCTCTCCCGGTACTGCACCAGATGTGATCTACACGTCCGACAAGACCGTTACGATTGCCGCCGACGAGATTACCACGCTGACCAATACCGACTCGGCGGATGGTGTTGCTTGCTTGGGTGACTATGTGATTGTCATCAGCACGTCGAATGACTCTCACGAGTACAAGCTGAAAGCGACTCTCAACGCCGGAACTGCTGCTGGATGGATGCAGGTGGCTGGCGGGTACGTTGGTGCCGGTTCGCCAAACGACATCTGGAGCGTCGGGGATTATGCGTTCATCGTGGGTGATGGCGGCTACGTCTATGGAACTGCTGACGCGTCGGTTGCCGTTACCGTGCTGGATGCTGGCGCTGCGACAACTGACAACTTGGTTGCCGTTCACGCGCTGACCGACAAGTTCGCCGTTGCGGTTGGTGAGAATGGTGCTGTTGTCTACACCGAGAATCGAACGGTGTGGGGGACCGCTACCGCGCCGTCCGCTAATACACTCAACTGCGTCTGGTGCAAGAGTATGGACGAGTGGTGGGTTGGCGACAGCGCAGGCGACCTGTACTACACGCTGGATCGTGGTACGACCTGGACCGAGAAGGCTGGACTACCCATCACCACGACCGCCATCTATGACATCCAGTTCCCGAAGGATTCGGAAGGGTTCCTGGCAGCTACCATCGCCGGTCCCGCTGGGCGCATCCTGCGCAGTTACGATGGTGGGTACAGTTGGGTTGTTGCTCCAGAGAATTACGGGAGCATCCCAGCGAACGACCAGATCACGGCTATTGCCGCGTGCAAGAACGACCCCAACTTCATCGTCGGTGTCGGCACGGCTGATAACGCGACTGATGGAATCTACGTGGTAGGTTCTGCGTAGGCCAACAATAGAATAGAATAAGGAGAAGGGCAGCATGTCTACCCCTGAAAAGACCGAAAACCCCACGGTTGCCGTGGCGAAGAAGCGCCGTGCCAACGAGGATCAAGCGAAGACGCATATTCTCAGTACGGGAGTGGAAGTCCGCTTGCGCCCCGTTAGTGCGGCGCTTATCTCTGAAGTAACCTCTTCCATCAAGTATCCCAAAGTCCCCAAGGTTTTCAATGAGGATAAGGGACGTGATGAAGAGAATCCAGTTCACCCCGACTATTTAGCAGCGAAACAAGACGTTGATAACGAGCGCGGAATGGCAGCGATGGACGCTATGGCGATGTTCGGCGTTGAACTCATCGACGGCGTTCCAGAGGATGATAGATGGTTGCGCAACCTCAAGCTGCTGGAAAAGCGGGGGAGACTGGATTTCTCTGGGCTAGACCTAACCGATGAGGTTGATCTGGAATACTTGTACAAGAAGCACATTGCCGTATCTGGAGCGGATTACGCATTATTGGGACGACTTTCTGGTCTGACGGAGGAGGCCATATCCGCTGCGGCGGAGTCCTTTCGCAGTAACTAGAAACGACATCCCTATTGAACAACATAGCATCAAAGACCCAGTACAGACGGGTATCAAGTATTCTCTGGCGTATGAGGAGTGGGATGCTTGCGTGACGCTAGGATTAGATTTGGAGAGATGGGACGCTGGCGGTTACGTTGTTCCGTTTATGGCTAGAGCTGTGGCGTTCTATAGGCTTAGAAACTACGTGAGCTTGAACCAGCAAGACGCAGTAGCAAGGAAGGCTGCGCGGAAGAAATAAGCTATGGCTAATTTCACTCCAGTCGGAATACAACTTGTCATGAAGGATTATGGCAAGTTTATGGGTCAGTTGCAATCCGTGGACAAGTCCATCCAAGGGCTTGGCGACACTGGTGAATCTGCGTCTGGTGGACTGAAGAAATTCGGACTTGCTGTTGCCGCCGCCGCTCTTGCTGCTGCCACGGCTGCTGCTGGAATTGCTGTTGCCGCCACAAAAGTCGCCACTGACTGGGAAGACGCCTTTGCGGATGTCGTCCGAACGACGAATGACTTGGGAGATGAGTTCGGAACTCTAACCCCTCTTGGTGAAGAAGTATTGCGCGGGTTGCGCGACATTGCGCTGCAAATCCCCGTTTCGATGGACACATTGACCGACGTTGCTGCCATCGCTGGCAAGATGAACATAGCGGAAAAAGACATTGTGGCATTCACCGAGGTAATGGTTCGTATGGCTGACGTTACGGACTTGAGTGCTACACAAGCGTCCGCTGCATTGGCTCAGTTTGCCGCCATTATGGGAACGTCTGGTCCCGATATTGAGCGACTGGCATCCACTATCGTTGCCTTGGGTAACTCATTCCCGCCGTCCGAGGCTGCGATTGTAAGGATGATCCCGCGACTGGCGTTCTTGGGCAAGCAGGCTGGATTGTCCGAAGTGGACGTGCTTGCATTAGCTACGGCAGCACAAACATTAGGCTTCCGATCTGAGGCTGCTTCAACAGCGTTTGTTCGTGCGTTTCTAAAGATGGGGAATGCAGTAGCGTCTGGAAACGATGATTTAGCAGTATTCGCCAAAGCATCCCAGATGACCGTGGAAGAATTTGTCAGACTTTTCAAGACAGATGCTATTGGCGCTTACATGGCTTTTGTTGCTGGATTAGGTGAGCAGACAGCAATGGCAGATGGCTATCTACACAAATTGGGGTTAGCTAGTGCCCGTTACGAGATGGTTACACTGGGTCTTGCTGCGAGCCAAGACGTGCTCATTGATGCGTGGCAAGTAGCTAATAGAGCCTGGAAAGAAAATACAGCTCTGGCGGTTGAGTCCCAGAGAAAGTACGGAACCTTAGCCAAGGCGCTCGATAGACTAGGGAACATAGGTCAAGATGTGTTGGGCAGTATTGGCATCCCTTTCAGAGAGATGCTGAAGGGGTGGCTTGCGGATATTATCCCTGTTGCCGAAGCGTTTGCAAAGGACCTTCCAGATGCTATTGAGCAACACCTTATCCCCAGACTGGCAGAGTTCAATCGAATAGTAAGAGAGGACATTGTTCCGTGGCTCAAAAATATGTGGGAGTGGATAAAGAATAGTCTCGTCCCAGCCTTAGAAAGTTTTGGAAAAGCGATTGGCAACTTAATTAACTTCATCAAACCACTTATTGATACTATCAAGGGATTCCGTGGCGAATCAATTCTTCTTGGATTGATTATGGCGAGGCTGATAGTTCTTGCTGTAGACCTTTATTTGGCGTTTGGTGAACTCAAAGCTCTCATGGCACTTATGGGAGGTGTGTCTGGTGTGGTTTCCGGTGGGTTGGTAGGAATAAAAGCTGCTCTAGTTGGGTTGGCTAGCTCAACCGTGGTATGGACCGCTGCGGTTGTTGCTCTAATTGCCGTTATTGATCGTCTAAAAACAGCGTTTGACAACATTGATGAAGCCATTGGACGAGCGCACGGAAATTTGGACCGTTGGGTTAGCGCGACCACCAAAATGATTAGCGATGGAACTTCTCTTTCATCTGTTATCACCACAATGGCTTCGGCTACAAATAAAGCTGCTGATGCGTGGGATAATATGAACCTTGCACAGCAGGCTTTCGTAAAAGTCTTTGGCAAGACAAGTGATTACACTGACATTATGGAGAAGCGTCAGAGAGAGGTTCAGATCATCCTTCTCAAAAACACTACTTCGTGGAAGGAGTACACCCAGGCTGTATATGACTACAATAGCCAAGTAAAAGATGCGAGTTTGATGATCCCCCAATTAACTAGGGCGCAGCGAGAGGCGCTTTTGGCGGTTCGTGATTGGATTGAAGCTCAATATGAGGAAATCAAGGCGAAACGTGAATCAATTGGGGTGACAGAAGAAGCAATTCACGCTTGGAATAATTTCAGGGGAGTAGAAGGCGCTTTAATTCACACCCATTATGAGCTTACTGGCGCAACAGAACAACTGGACAGTGCGCTCGAAGATGCAATGGAAGCGACCAACATCTTTAAGACTGCTTCAGAAGAGCTTCAAAAGGCAGAACAGGCTGGAATCATTACAACAGCCGAACGCATTGCTATGGAGCAGGGGTTGCAGCTTGCGCTGGGATTGACCTCTCAGGCTGCAATAAATGCAATAGGCAATATTAAATTGTTAACCATAGCAATGATGAATGGTGTCCTTACAGCCCAACAATTCGTTGCTACTCTTAATGCACTTGCTGGCGGCAGTGCTCAGCTTGACCCCAACATAAGGAATCTGGCTAAAGTTACAGGCGGATTGAAGGATGTAACAGAAGAAACAACCGCAGCGACAAATGCGGCGGGGGGAGCTGGAAGAAGCTACGCGGATGTACTACGCGAGCAGCGACAGGCGTTGCAAGATGTCATCATTGGGCACCTTGAGTTGGCGGAACGGCTTGTTGACCCAGAAGCGACGACGATTGCTCGCATTGGCATTGAGGACTTGCGGCAAGCCTACGAGAAAGGTCAGATTACATTTGAGGACTATGCAACTGGACTAGAGCAAATTCAGGACAGTTTCGGATTAGTGACGCCAGAAAGCAGGAAGCTCGCTAACAACATCGGCAGGCTCAAGGTGGCGATGAGTAAGGGGTTCATCAAAGCCGAGGATTACGACGACATCCTGATGGAGATATTCAAGCGCACGCAAGAGGGTACGCTTGATATAGCTGCACTGTTCGAGGAATTTGGGATAGCACCAGAAGCTATTGACCCAGCAGGTGAAGCAGTTGACGAGTTCGGCAATAAGCTGGAAGAGACGCCGATTGAGGAAGCAAAACGGAAGCTAATGGAGCTTCCGACGACACTGGATACTGTTCAGGCGGCTTATTCCACCGCTGGACCGGCGATGGTGAACAGCTTTGCGGCGGGGTTTTTCCCAGCGATGGACGCTCTGATCGCACAAATGAGGGCAAAGTGGCAAGAGGCAGCGGATTTGGTTCATCGGTCTGAACCTAAAGACCCAACATCACCGTTGCGAGGTATGGAAAAAAGCGGGGCACTGTTGGTAGAGACATATGCAAAGGGGGTTAATAGAGCTGGTCCTAATCTCATCGACGCATTCAGTGGCATATTCGAGACGATCATTGGAGATATATCTGACGGCAGCCGTATCATTGGAGAGGGATTCAAGGATATTGGCGACGACTTTGACGATATGATTGATAGGATCATAGACCTGCTCCCCGACTTCACCGCTTTGATTGACAAGATTGCTGGTGATATGGAAGCATTGTTTGACGCCGCAAGTGTCTTTGGAGCATTTGGCGAAGCAGCCGCCGATATGTACGAGGAGCAGTTCCTTGACCCGCTTAAAGAGGAACTGGAAGAAGTGGACGAATTGCTTGAAGACCTTACACCTCCAGAGGGTATGAGCTTCAAGGATTGGTGGACTGGTGGGTGGTTTCAGTCAGGAGCGCGAGACAGGGATGCGCTGTTAGAGAGACGAGCAGAGCTTGTAGAAGAAATAGCAGCTAACGAAGAAAGAATCCTTAAACTACAGGAGAAACAACAGCAGCTTGACTTTTTGCAGACTCAGTTTGATTTACTAGAGCTGATTAAGGAGCACGGACTGGATGCGTCCGAGATATTGGGGGGCTTGAAACTGGGTGTTGATGCTGACCTAGCGGCTGTCATTGCCGCAATGGTTAAAGCGATGAGTCAGATAGTCGATAAGGTAAATGAGGAACTGCAAATCTCGTCTCCTTCCGCTGTGTTCGCCAAGATTGGCGAGAACATGATGGCGGGACTTGTCGCGGGATGGGTTGCTGGGGCTGACAAAGCGCAGGGGATAATGGGCGCATCGTTGGTTCCCGCACCAGTATCAATGGCTCCAGTTAGTGGCGGAGCAGGCAATGTTAGCAACTCGCAGGACATTCGATTTGACACGACTATTAACAACGGAATGGACGCTGCGCAGTTTGAACAGAGGGTGTTGCGAGTTGTGCGAGGTGATATGGTATGAGCGAGCCAATACTTGAGATAACGGATGGCACAACCACAATCAGTCTCATTCCCAAGGGCGGAAACGCGATCCATCTAAACAACTGGCGTCCCGCTCTAGCTAAGTTCAAGGGTGGGGGCACCTGGCAGCAATCGTCCATGTCGGACGGAAGACGACTGGTTCAATACCAGTGGACTAACATCATCGAGACGTTTGACTTGAAGATAGTCAGTCTGGACGCTGACGCGATTGCAAGAGAGACACAGAACTTGCGAAGGCTTTTAATCCAAGCAGCGGATTATTGGGTGGGAGAAGTAGAAGCGGACGCAGTATGGTTGAAAGTGAAAGCTGACCAAGAGACAAATGCCCGTTATGCGCTCATATATTCGTGGTCTATTCCGGACGATGAGAATCCGTTCTCGCAGCCATTCTTGCAACCATTGGGAGAGCCAGTATTCAATAACTGGACGCTGACGCTTGAGCGTGGACACTGGCAAGAGTTTGAGCCAGGAGAGAGTGAATGCGTTGAGGTGTCTGGGTTAAAACCGATTAGGCAAAGAGTTTTTTATCCGACCCAGAGTACCGATGACACTTGGGTGTCTCACGGACTTTCGTTAATCAACAACGCTTACACAGAGCTATTGGCTGGAAACGCGCCTGCTGGGGGGGTTGATGATATGGAAACCGGTATTCGTTTTCGCTCTTTGAACATTCCGCTAGGAGCGACAATTGAGGAAGCGTTTGTTAGATTGGTCAATAGCAGAGACATTGTTGCAGCCTCTATGCCAAGCAGCTTGATAATAACGGGGCACAGAAATCCAACGCCGGGAGCATTCTCTACATATGCCGACTTTACGGGAAGGGCAAAAACAACGGCCTCAGAAGAGTGGAACAACTTGCCTGCGCAAGTGGAAGGTGAAACGATAGACACGCCAGATATAGCTGCTGTTGTCCAAGAAATCATAGACTTGGCCACTTGGGCTTCAGGCGGCAACCTTGTTATATTTATTGACAATAATGGCTCGTCCGACCGAGGAACAGTCTGGGCTTCTTGGGACAATGTAACTTACGACGAGGCAGAACTTCATGTAAGATGGTCAGCCTTCGGGTTCGGGAGAGAGGAAACTTGCGAAAACGAAGTGTTTGTTGCTAATTATCAAGGAATGGCGTATTTAACCAACGTTCACGTCGATAACGGTGGCGTGATAGGCACGGGTGTGGGTGCCAATTTACTAGATGCTGCACTTCCTTATGATTTATTGCCTGCTGTCCCAGTAGCGAACGACGCTGTGTATTTTGGGATAGACACAACCATGGCAGATAGCGGACCATTCTCAAACATCGTCTTTGATCTAGGAGATGTATTTGCTGGAGCGACTGCAACTGGCGTCTGGGAAGTATGGACGGGAGCAGCGTGGAATGGAATAGCGGCTACGATGACCGACGAAACAGACGGACTCACCGTCACTGGCGTCAACAGTATTTCATATGATGATCCTGGCACGCCAGCTTTTTGGACAACGTGTGACCTAAACGCGGTTTTGGGATACGGTCCAGCAATCACTGGATACTGGATGCGTTTCCGCGTTACTGGGGCAGCAGCAATAACTTCTGTTCCAGAACAACAGAACCGCCATCCTTATGTGACACTGTGGAATTGGGTTGATATTGCAGCAGATCAAATAGAAGGGGATATTTCAGCTCTTGCAAGGCACTTTGTCTATAATCGCTCATACAGATACTTGGGTCCAAGTCTTGAAGTTGATAGAGTGATAATGGGGCTGAGACGCTATGATAGGGGAGAAGATTTTGCTTCATATATCAACCTGGCTGACGAGCAGAATCACAGTGACATTACTGTTTCCGTCAGGGGCGCATCCAGTGCTGCTTTTGCCAGTAGGGTTGATTTCCCGACTGGCAGATACATTCTGTATAATCCTGGTGGGGTAGAGGCGCTAAACGAAATCTTCTACATTGAGATTGATGAGGATTTGACACAGCAATACTTTGGACTTTTCCACGTTTTCTGTATTTATAAGCCAATAGCTGCAATAGATGGGATGAGGGTTCGACTATCTATTGAATCCACGTCGGGCGGAGTTGTTCCTGGTGTTCAGACATATCTTTCCGATCTGGTATCTATTGATGATGATCCACTTCTTGACTTGGGACAGATTGAAATATCTCCAGGGATATTACAATCTGAGGATTATTCATTGCTTTTTATTATGAGTGCCCAGTCAACAGAAGCGGCTCCAGGGCAAGCTGGTTTCTACGGATTGGTTCTCATTCCAGTTGACGAGTGGAGTCTCGATGCAGTAAATTACACCGATAACGACTTTTCCAGATTGAGCAAAGATACAAGTGGCAATCCTATCTACCTTGACGTTGACAGCATTGCGAATCCACGACGCTTTGTTCGGACGATATTAAAAGCATCTGTTGATGGCGACCCCATGCCAGGTCAGTGGAGTGCTCGTGCTGGACAAGCAGCTTTCTTTCTTCCGAATGTTCGCCAGCGCATGCACTTTCTTACAGCGCAACAGGATGGCGCTATTTACAACTGGAACGCTGATCATAGATTCTTGTCATCTGTTCAATCATTTAAGTGTAATCGCTATCTTGGTATGCGGGGCAATAGATGAGCCTAGAAAACTCTGCTCTGTGTATTGTGGCAAGCGCAAATCTTGCGACTTCTGGTGCCTGGAGCGAGACTGTATTTGAGGCGTGGAACAAGAAGATAGTTCGTTCTGCGTTTGGGGGTTATGAATCGTGCGACTTTCACCTACGCGGCAAGCGGTCCGTCGAAGAATGGCTTGATACTGGATTGGGGCGGCACATTGAGGTGTTCTCACCAGGATTATCGCAGGTATTTGAAGGATTCGCTAATGTCGTACAGGCTAATATAGGTGGGTTGACGATAACACGAGGACCATTCATCAACATCGGGAACAAGGTATGCACCGAGTATTCTACGATTGATTGGTCTAGTGGAGATCCAGTTTATGGCGCAAGGCGGTTCACCGATTGGGCTGAAGACACGACTAGCCAGAAAAAATACGGTGTTCTTCACAGAGTAGTTTCAACTGCCGGTTGCAATGAGACAAGAGCAGAACAAATACGTGATATTGCGATAGGCGAAGTGAAAGAGCCGGAAACAAGCGAAACGACTAACATTGATTCCAGCAGTATCTCCTCTGTAACAATCCAGTGTTTGGGATATATCCACTGGTTGAAAACCTACACCGTTGACTTGACTACAGAAGGAGAGCAGAATGCCAGTGATAAATTAGAAGCGGTGCTGGACGATGAGCCGAATGGTATATTTAGCACAGACTACAGCAGAATAGACTCCAACACAAGCCAGGTAGGTGCAGAGGATAGAGACAGACGACAGGCATATACAGTCGCAAAAGCTCTGACCGCATTGGGTGGTACGGCTCTGAACCGATGGGTGCTAAAGTTCATTAAGAACAGGCAAGTGGTATTCTCAGCTATGCCCACGACAGCCAAGTACGAGAGGAACCTCTTTAGCCCATCACAGAACGTGGGGCTATATGGGTCTGGAACGAGAGTGATGCCTTGGCAGGTAGAAGCTGGACAGTGGTTGTTTCACGGGGGGGAATTGGCTCCACGTAGCTCGTCAAGTGATTTCAGAACTGACCCCCGCTATGTCTTCATTGAGCAAGCTACATACCGTGAGCCGTGGCAGTTGGCTCTTGTTGGATCGAGAAGCGGAAAATTGAAGCAATTGCTTAACCAGTTTGGAGTAGGGGGATACCATCCGTGATAGGCGACTCTCCACTTTGGCACTACAGACCAGATGAACTCTATGACTTGATGGCAGTGAACTTCCCCCGCCGCAACGAGTCCAGTTTTGCTTGGAAGTCCGCTTGCTCACAGTTCCAAGCACTCACCGGCCTGCGCGGGTTTTGGCCGACTAGTAGCTCCGATGAAAACGGCGACTGCTACGACATTAGTGGGCAGGGACGTACTCTTACATACCACGGCAATGCACGGTACAACACTTATGGGCTTGCTCCGGGTATTTACCTTGACGGGGTTGGGGCTTACTTGTCTCGTGCTGATGAGGCGGGGTTGGACATAACTGGAAATGAAGGGCCAATAGCAGCCGCAATGCGGGGTCTCACGATGGGCGGATGGTACAGGTTCAGCAACGCTGCTGCTGCTACTGAATATATGCTTTCAAAGTGGGACGTAGTTGGGAATCAGAGATCCTACGCCCTGCTCCGTAACTGGGCCGGTGCTATCTCGTTTGGCCTTTCCAGTACCGGAGCGGATGCAGCAACATCGGTGACAACTGGAAAACCAGCGGCGGGGGAGTGGTTCTTTGCAGCGGGGCGATTTGATAATTCTGGTAATGAACAAAAGACTTGGTATAATGCTGAAACAGCCACCGCGGCCAACAACAATTTGATACATGCTGGCACGGCGGATTTTAATATGGGCGCAAAACACAATGGCAGCGATTCGATGACTGGTAGACTCTCGCTTCAATTCCTCTGTGCTGCCGCACTATCCGATTCCGTTATCTTCTCCATCTTCGAGCAGTCCCGCTCACTCTTCGGTGTGTAGCTATTCCCAATTGGGGATGAACCCCTTAACGTCCTTTGCTAGTGCTCGATACGCATCTTTGTCGATAACAATCAACTTAACGTCCGGGTAGTATTTCCTCATCCGCTTGATCTTTGTCTTGGATTTGGCGTCCATCCACCCTTTGATCTCGTGGTACTCGTAGTGGTTGGAATTGGTGAGTATCTTGAAGTCGGGGAGGTAGAACCTCGTGCCGCGCTTGATCCCCTTGAACTCGAACTCGTCTGGCTCGTACTCCCAGGACTGAATCTCCCCGATGGAAACGAGCCAGTTGAGATAGCGAGCGTAGTTGGCTTCCCACGCCGACCGAAAGAAGATGTCCCCCAAGTCAGCGCTTTTCCCAGTCTTACTCCCCCGTTTCGTCACCGTTCACCCACGGTAGGTTAGGCTGCTCTTTGTTATTGCTGGCTGCAAGTCGTGACGTTATTATCAGGTCCATCACCGGCTTGAACGCTTTGGCTATATCGTCTGGCATTTCACTATCGACATACTTTATCTTTGGGTTGGCAAACATCTCCATCGTATCAGCGCATATTGCAAAACCCTGCCTCATCCCATCCCACAGGATTTGGATAGGCGCTGCCTGAACTCCTGTATTGGTACTGAGCTTGCCAAACGTCTCCGAGAACATCCTGAACAAGACAGATGCCGCCTTGCACTTCTGCGTTTCTGTTTGCTCCGATTGTGCAACTTTCGGTTCAACACGACCGAACTTCTCTGTCTGTTCTGGTTCCGTCAGCCCCGCTTCTTCTATCGCTTTATCCACCTAGACGCGCTCCAATCACCCACACCCACGCGCAAGCTGTGAGCAGCCCGCTGATGACTGCGCCGTAGAAGACGATGTTCGTCACCCGATTGTCCGCACTTGCATCCCGAACTTGCTCGAATACCGCGTATCCGTTTGTCTCGGTATCACTCTTGCGTTTCATCCGTTCTCCTTGTTTGTTGCATCTGTTAAAACTTCCATTGAGAGGGAGTTGAGTAGAGAGAATAGCCCCATGTACTATGAAGCTATTCTGACAACAAGCTGACTTCCACCGGTCGGTCGTCTCGCTTTGTTCGAATCGGACGTGTCCAATTGGACGAATCCGTAAGGCTCAAGGGTGCCCAGGTCTGGAATTTCTTTACCACCCGATTGTTACCAATCTTTGCCTGCAAGCCCTGCTTTCGCACCAGGACGGGGACAGTTAAACTGGAATCTGGGTTTCTTCCTACGTCTTGTTGAGCGGTTCTGACTCCGCTTACATTCTTGATGTCGATGACTATGTGTTGTCGTACTGGAAGAACGAAACGACAAGCTGTAGGGCATAGTGCTGAATGTAGTTCTCAGCAAAAAGAAAAAACCCCTTTGTACGGTCCCCGATCTCTGGACCGGGCTTTTACACCCAGATCGAGAAACCGTACAAAAGGGTCTTTCCGATCTTGACGGTCCAGGATCAAGGACACCTATACTATACAACTTTTTCCCCATCTTGTCAATACCCAATTTTCGTCTCCGCTACTTGTAGAGGCTGGGCCGGTGGTCGCACAATAATGTTCGCCCAGCCAGATTCATGTAATTCTCACTGCCTCTATATCCGTTCGTTTGTCCTCTATGCCAGTCACCCTTTCTCGCTAAAGGAATTACGCGACCACCGTAAAGTTGGGCGGGTCGGATTCGAACCGACTTGGACCGCGAGTCCATTCTACTGAGCTTCACCGGGCGCTACCCGGTCCATCACCCGTGCCTACTGATTGCCGCGCTAACGGCCGATTTCGACACTCTGAATTCCTGACAGGTTCAGCTTCGAACGTGTCCCACCACGTCGCCGCCCAAAGAAGACTCTCGCCCCCTACGCTCCGCAAGACCCAGGAGATTCGGTTTAATAAAACGAGAGGCCGAGAGCCAGACTAAGCGGTCGGGGCATTGGCCTGTTGGCCGCCCCTCCGCATCATCCCTGTTAGAAGGGAATTTCGTCGTCGTCCTCTGCGACATTTGAGCCACCCACACCCTCACCAGCGCCCTCGTCACCACGCCCCCCAAGGAACTTGATAGTAAGAGCCGTCACTTCGTAGGAAGAACCGGAAGTGCCATCAGTGCGAGTGAATACCTTCGGGTTGCCCGTCTCCGGATCAGGGTTCATCCTTCCTTCAACTAGCACCTGACGCCCCTTGCTCAAGTATTGGTTGCAGGTTTCTGCCAGACGCCTCCAAGCTGTCACCCTCCACCAGATGGTGCGCTCTTGCTGCTGCTCGTCTTGTCCAGTCCACCGCTCGGTTGTGGCAACTGAGAAATTGGTGACGGGCGTGCCATTTGGGAGGTATCGCATTTCGGGATTTCTCCCTAGATGTCCTGCTAAAATAATTCTGTGATACACTTTGCATTGCTCCTTTGCGTTCTGGTATTCATACCGCCGAGCTGTCGGTCGGGTGCTATTGTTTTCCCCTTCAGTAACCCGTATCGAATACTGACGTTTGCACGCCAGCACTTTGCAGCCCAGCGGGTTGATTCCTACTCGTCTTCTGGCGGGTTGCCCAACTTGTCGTAGACCTTCTCCCTCCAGAGCTTGTGCATATCACCTGAGGTGGGGGGCTTGGGATCAGTCTCCCTATACAGCTTGGCATAGGAGTTTCTAGCTTTGGTTATGTGACTGAAAACGCCTTGACTAAACCCCCACTGGATAGCATCTTCCTTGCTGGCGAACGGCTCATCGGATACCGCTTGTATCCCCGCCTTCGACAAATCTTCCGTCACGCTCTGATGCCCGTCGTCGGAGTACACGTCGTCCAAGTCATTGGAATACAGATCCAACCCAATCCCCAACAGACTGGCACACTTTTTCAGCGCATCGGAACTGGCCGCTTTGAGATCGTCACCGACCGACAGCGGATCGCCGGTGTTCTTCCATTTCTTAACATCTGACGACCCAAACTGCTTCTTGACAATGTCCCCACGCGGCGTGTGAACCGTCAACCGTCCCAACACCAACACTTCACGCGCTGGCTCCCCCAATATCTGGTACTCAAGCACGTCCCACGACCAAGCCCACCCAAACGCCTCGTTGAGAGTGGCCGTCACCCACCCGTGCTGAACGTATGAGAGCATAACCCCGCCACGCCCCTTGCGCTGCTTTACAACCTTCTTGGGCGTCTTCTGCGTCAGAACCGCTCGCTGTGCATCAGTAACGGCTTCCGCGATAGCTACGCTCTTAGCCGCGTCCTCCAAATTCATCAATGCCTGTCCATCACTCATTTGTCATCTCCTTCCTTCAACCACCCTGCAAACTTGTCCCTGGGCCAAGGATAGCATACCCATCTAGGTGTTGTTGGTAACGGAAGCTCCAAGCACTCTTTAACCGTCAAGAGCCTGTCAATCTGTAACGCACCAGGATGCCCATTCCTGCTGACCCATCTCATCATTTTGTCATACTCGAACACTCTGCATATTCGCTTTGTAGCAAGTGCATCCTGCTTGACATACTCAATGACACGATCTTGATCTTCCCTTGACCCTTGCCACATCTCAACGGCTTTGAGTCCATCCATCCCTTTTGTCTTGCCCTCTACATCAGCCCCGGCAGCAAACCCAGCAAGCCCCTGCATCCATCCTACTGTACAGAGCATCTGGAAGCCTGGATCGTAGTGGTTTAGCGCCAAGTCCTTGACATTTTCATAGTTCTCCTGTGACCCGCATTCCTCGGCTAATACTCGGAAGTCGAATCCCAGCCCGTTGATGGATGCAATCTTGTAACCGTCTGCCCTAAGTCTGCACAAATCCTGAATGAACCGATCCACATCTGCGGGAGACATCTTGCTTCTAAAGCGCCCATCACTTGACGATTCAGGTATTCCTACGAAAAAGTTGCTCAAATATGAAATCGCCGCACACGTTATCCCTAAGTTGTATCTACCTGACTCGTCCGTGGGTGCTGGACCCGCTGTCTCTATATCGAATGCTGCAAACCTCATTTGTCATCTCCTTTCTGTGTAATACATAGTACCACAGATACATCGTATGTCAATACCCAATTACCTTAAATTTTAGCGAACTCGCTTTTCCAATCGACGGGCGCTGGTTGTTCGTTGTCGATGATGACAAGTGGGGGGTGTGCAGCTTCCAGTTCCTTGATTCGTTCTTCGAGACGAAGGGCATAAGCCTTCCAGCCCAGGAGATACTTGTGTTGCCGTTCGGCTTCAGCGCGGCAAGCGGAGCACCAATTGTTAGATTCAAAACTATCATCGTCAGGAGAAGGGTCAAGAATGGCACGCACAATCTCTATGCCTCTGGGTTCTATGCCATCAATATAGTTCTGGAAGGCGTTCTCACCCAGTTGTTCTAATGATTCTAATGGTTGGTGTCCGTCGTTAGCGGCTGTATCTGGGAGTTCTTGTAGGGTGAGCTTTTTGACTTCTTCTTTCATCTTGCCAGACGACCATTCTCCTTCAACGGCTTTGTTCAGCAGGTCTATTTGTGTCTCGACATCCTGTCCTGCGACGTGCCAATGGTGTGTGAAGAAAAGTTCTGATCGTCTGATTTCGCGGGGGATGGACTTGCACACCCACACGTCTCTGGTGAGGGTGTGGTAGGCAAAGTCAGTGTAGTGCATCGCTTGGGCGTACATCTCTCCCCACTTACGTTCCCCTTCGTTGAGCCAATCGCCTATCCAGAAGTGGAGTGCTTTGGCAACGCCACCGAGCTTCGGTCCCATCGCCAGCCATTCGTCTCTTGTGAGGTCGTCGGGAGGTTCCCATCCTACAGGCGACCACTCCCCGCGCAGTGTAGTTAGTCCTGATTCGTTGGTAGTTACGATGTCATTTGTCATGATGCTCCGAGTTCCCTTATTGCTGAAAGTAATTCTTCTTCGGTGATGGTAACGGTTTCTGGCTCAGGTCGTTCCAGTGGAACGTGAGTGCCCAATGCTCTTGCGTTCTCAAGAATGGATTCACACTCTTTGCAAACGTCAATTCGCTCACTGTAATTGCTACACCTTTCCACCATTCGTCAATGCTGGGCTTTCCACACAAATCACATACTACAATCACCTTGGTTATTAAGCTCATGTATTTTCAAACCCCCTCTGTCATGACGGCATCTCATTCCATTCACGCCCGTCGAGTAAGCGACCTGCGGCTTTCTTGCCGACGCGAATCATGGTTTCTGCTTCAGGCCAATAACCTGGCATTTTGTCGTAGTCGCGGTCAATTATCCGTATCTGTGTTTTATGGTCGAGATCGTCAATGGACAAACCACAACCTTGATCCAATGAACACCACTCGCCATGCTGCTTGAAAAAAAATTGTGTCCCCGATGCCTGGCACTGGTCCCTGATGTCCCTTGCCCATTGTGGGTGCATCGGTCTGGCATTTGGTCCTGACTCTCCACCGACGATCACCCAGAACAACTCTGGCATTGTCTGCTGCCACTGGGGTTCCTCCTCGATCATCATGCCCTCCATTTCTGGTTCGCAGGCGTCAAGAGCCATATCATGGCTGACATAATGGATGCCCCCGCCGTAGGGTTCAGGACACCCATTCAAATAATGGGTCAAATCGAGCGGACCTATCAGCGGCTCCGCACTCACAAACCGCACTGTTGCCGTTACCTTCAGTAACTCTGGTATGCGCTCGTCTGCCCGTTGCTGATTTTCTGCACTTATACCTAACCAGACGTTAGGCGGGAACTCGATGCCGCCAACATAATCCAGCATAGCAATTTGCTCTGGCCTCTTGGTGAGTATCTGGAATGTGTGTTGTGGGCATTGCTTGATAACCTTCAGAATCTTTAACTGAAATTCGAGCGGCACAGCCGAGTGAAAAAGATCACTCATACTACAAACGAATATCTTTCGCGGCTTCTTCCATCTCATTGGCTGCTCAAGTTTGTCGGGGTGCAATGTCACCCTGAACGGCTCGTCGGCTGGGTAGCCATAACGTCCCGCCAGTCGCTTGGACATCCTTTCGGCATAACAATTAGCGCATCCTTCACTCACCTTGGTGCAACCAGTGATGGGATTCCATGTCTCCCCTTTGGTGCCATCCGAATTAGTAACCCATTCAATCTTGGTAGCCACTTGACTAACTCCTTTCTTTGAGATATAATTGAGTGTACAACAAAAACCGAGAGGTATTATGGGCAGTCGGATTGGTATACTCAAAATAGCGGCAAAGCGTCTGGGTTTGACCCTTGACGAATACCAGTCCCACATTAGCAAAGGGCTTAAGTGGTGCTGGGCGTGCCAGCAGTGGAAAAGCAAATCGCTCTTTGCCTGTGATTCTTCTAGGGGGGATAGACTGTCGGCTAAATGTCGTGAATGTAGACGTCCAAGCCGTACCAAGCCAAGCTTGAGAAAGCGCCGCGAAAAGCGGGATGAAGGTCTTTCTTGGTGTTGTGAATGCAAACTGTGGTTTCCAATTTCCGAGATTAGAAATGCCCGCTGCCGCCCTTGTCGCAACATCTATGCCCGTAGACGCTATGCTACCAATGCAAGATACAGAGAGGAACGAAAGAATCACAGGGATAAACATCGCCGTGGAATCGAGCGTGTTCCCCCAGAGGGACGTGAAATTCTGCTTGAATATTCGGAAGGATTGTGTGTGTATTGTGGAGATATAGCTACTACCTGGGACCACATTGTTCCCGTATCCAAGGAAGGAAAAACAACACCTGGAAACATAGTGCCTTGCTGTATATCTTGTAATAGTTCTAAGAAAGACAAAGATGTACTTGATTGGATTGATGAAAAAGGGCTGGAACCGATTGCGATGCTTTACGAACGCATAGAACTTTCGGCCATGGAATAAGCTCTCTTCAGTCCACTCAATTTTAGTCGGCATTGTTCTCCTTAAACCTCATTTGTCTAGTTCCGCATACGCACATTGCGTACATTCGCGTTACCCGTCCACACGATGGACAGTGGCATATTGGTCCATCGGGATGCGACTGGCACAGCCGCAAGCAAAGTTCCGCGGGATAGCCGTTAGCCGCGTCTGACCTATCGTAGTGCGGGAATCTTATCCACCCGTCCCGTTCCATCTCGGCTATGACGGTACGGATACGCTCGATGTAGTCATAGTTACCCATCGCACCTCCGCTAGTTGCAGCTCGAACGCTGTTGGCGCTTCGCACAGCACACACATTCCTTTCCGGTAGAGGTTGCGACAGAAGAATACTGCACCGCCGCAATTGTGACAACCGCCTTTGACACGGTTGAACATTGGAGCGGCTTCTGGGCATAAGTCCATATCCTTCAGCGCCCACCCATCTTCCGTTTCCTCATAGGTGTTGGGTTTTGCAGCGCCTCTGCGGTAATCCTCTTCACCGATTGATGCCAGCCACGTTCTTAGGATTGGATCGGAGGTTTTGTACATCCGCCGCAATTCCGAAATGGGAACGTCGTCGGCCACTGCCTCGCGCAGCGTCTCATCGTCCGGGCGTCTGGAACAAGCCTCTACGTGCTTTGTGAACCCGCTCCCCGCGTGTAATTCCCTGCCGCATATTGGACACGTCTCTTTCTTCTTACGCATCCATCCTCCATCCTTCGTCCCACGCTATCCGCATCTGGATACACCAACCTCTCCACTCATTGTCCGAGCAGTGCTTGAGCGGGTTGCGCACATTGAACCTGTCGTGAGTGCTGTCGGGGTAGGGGAGGCTCATAGTTTTCCCACAATACTTGCACACATACCGGCACATTTTAGCTCCATCCCTGCGCATCCAATTCCCCTTCGCCGCCATACGTGAGTCGCACTGGGGACACCGTTTGTTGTGAGTACGTTGGCGCGGCATCACTTCTCCTTCTATCTCGGCAGCGTCTTGAACCAACGATCTAGGATTAGTCCAGACGAACGGTTGATAATATGTGTTCCTTCTCCCAATCCAGTGTGACGGCTGTGTTTTAGTCTGACGTGGAAAACGTTGTCAAGCTCGTGATCTATTGTCGGCAGCAACAAAAAGTCGGCTGCTGCACTGGCGTCACCCCCGCCTTTCACCCCCACACTGTAGCTCTCGCCGCCGCCCCCGATAGCCGACTCGTTTCGTTGAGCCAGTACGCAAACAGCCACGTTCTCCGCTTGAGCGATCTCCTGCACCGTCTTGGCTGTATTGCTCTGGCGCTCATAGATCGTCCCATCCTCTCCGAAAAGCTGGCTGTAGTCCAACCAATGCACAATACTACCAAATTCGAAGCGGCTCTGCTGGATGCGGTGGCGAAGCGTCACTAGGTTTCGTATGCCATCAACTGTGTCCCACACACGTATGTTTAGCGTGTTCCAAACCTCCCGTGCGTCCTTTAGAGCCTTATGCTCTTGTGCCGTAAAAACGGCGTCACGCCTGCGCCATGCACGGCGCAGGAACAACCCCGACAACCGCAGCTTAGATTGATTCAACTCCCCCCGCTCACACAACAGCCGTGTTGCTATCATCGCTTGGCAGTCCAGTGCGAACATCTCCCGACTGCCTTCTGCACAGAACACATCGCACGCCACACCGTTCTCGGCTATGTCGAGAATGATGTTTCGCATCAGGGTTGTCTTCCCTGTTTTGTAAGCACCGACGATCCAGTAGTTCATCCCCGGCCATAACCCACCTGCGAGTTCATCGAACCATTCTATGCCGGTTTTAATCTCTGTATGGTTCTCTGACTCAAGTTCAGCCCAGGCGCTTTCGCCCACCGAATGTGCGTCTCCGCTGCGGTTCGTCTGATTAGCAGCTACCCCCGACAGCCGTGCCATAGAGTATTCAATTGCCGTCCCGACAGCAGCCGGGTCGTCTAGTCCCGACAAGTCGCGTCCTACATTCCGCAAATCCGACAGCATCCCCAGCTTTTTCAACTCTGCGGAATGATATATGACCTTTCTACTGTCGTCATCGTTCCACTGGTTTGCTACAGCCTGGACATACCCGTGTTCAACTTCCGAGCGAGAGGCTACCGCTTCAACGGTTGGGGGTATATTCTCTTGATAGCACTGGACCACGGCGTTCCACAAGGATTGCTCCTTATGAGAGAACCAGTGCGCGTTAGGCCCCAGAACGTCGTATACCGGGAAAAGTGCGCTGTGGTCTACCAGTATCGTTGCCAGAACCTTGCGGCTCAATATCCCCCACAACTCTCTCAGTTCCTTCACTTTGGTTGCCGTCATTGTCTCGCTCCTGCTGCAAGCGTAATTTTCTGAATGCTTGCACCTGCGGGTCGTTGTCCATTGACTGTTTGACGTTCCGCGTCGTTGTCTTCTGCCGTCGTCCCAAGAACGATGGGATGAGATTCACTAACGATTGCGGTCCTGATATTTGTAAATCCAAGTCTTCTTTTTCATACTCAAGATGATACTGGTCAAGAGTGAGTAGTGTAGCGCGTCTATCGTCATTGTGCATTGACAACAGCTCATTCGCACCTGCCAAGCTGCTCTCGATATGTTTGGCAAGTTTCGGAAGTATCCCATTTCGCCAGTGTTGTGCGACACGTTTGCATACCTCGAACTCATCATCCGTTGATGCTGTCCAGCCACGCGGTTTGTCATCCACAGCCTTGCTCTGCGCTTGCTGAACTACGTCCGCGAGAAAATCACGCGCCCCCTTACTGTTGTCATTACTTACTAATAAGTCATTACTTACTAGCGTGCGGTTATCCTCATTAGGCTTAACCACGTGTGGAAAACCTGAACGTGGTCGTTCAAAAACAGTATAGCAGCCTTCGCTGAACTTACCGTTGCTGTCATGATGCCGCTCAAAGGTCATATAGCCGTGGTCAACCAATTCCTTAATTCCAGATCGCACGGCTGTTAACCCATCCGTTGCTTGTTTAGCAAGATAGGAAACATACACTTCCCAATGGTCGGGCTTGCTTAGTAGAAAGGCGAGAATCCCCTTGGCCTTGAAACTTAGACTAGGATCGTCCAGCCCCGTTTTGTTCATTACAACATACGGATTCTCTTTGTTGTGTGATACTCTTATTATTGGCATTGTTACACCCTCATCTGATTCCATCTGCCGGGATACTGCTTGTGCCAGTATGATCTGTCGCCATCCGGTCGTGTCTCTTTGGTGATGCTCTCGTCGCCCCTTTTGTAGAACTGGGTAACGTCAATCCCTGCTGCTTGCGCCATCTCTACCAGCACGTTACGGAACTGCGTCTGGTTGTTGTAGGAGCTTCCGAACCGACACCACCCCCACGCCTCGAATAAACCTCCACCCATCTCATCAGAGAAGTTGTACCACAGTGTTTTGTCGTCACTGTTGATGAGCAGCCCCCCGTTCCCAAGCACGCGCAGCTCCCCATCCGGTTCTTCTTGAACCCTATCCACAAGATTGAAGAAGCGGAAAACGCTGAGTGCATCAGGCCAAGCGGATTTGACTGCTTCAAGGAGTGTCTTCCCTCCGCACAGCCTCTCGCCAGGGGTGTGCCGTTGCGCATTGACGATTCTAGGTAGTGGGGGGGGAGCTACTTTATCCAGCCACGTCAGCAGATCGGATAAGTTGTCTATGGTAACGATTGATCCTTTTTGAATGAATCTGTAACGGTTGCCGGTGGGATGAATGGAAGGTGGGGCTACTGTTTGACAAAAGCGACATCGCAAATTGCAGTGACCTTGTTTGGTTTTCCACGTCTTGTTTCCCCTTGGTCGCTCCTGCCGCTTATTGTAGCCAAAGTCTGGTAGTTCCGAGAGCATCATTGGGATGTGATACCCCTCGTGACTGCCGCTCTGCTCCAATCGTCCGGTAAAGAACGGTGGGAATCTCTTGCGCATCTCTGCGAACAGCCCGGTATCGTGGTCGAAGTCGAGCGTGACGTAGCCGTTGCTCACCTCGCCGTGGACAATCCCGATGTTGTATCCCGTACCGTTCCCGAACCACGTCCTAATCTCATCTTCCGTGCTGGGTCTGCGCTGGTACTCTTCCCACGACTCAAGTGCGGGTGCTTTGTCGCGGGGTTTGACGGGGATGACGCAAAGCCCTTCGTTGTGATAGAACAGAGCCGATTTGAGCATTGCGTCTTTCATATTACTTCTCCCTGTCAGTATCGGTTATGTAGTCGTGGCATTTCGTGCAGAGTGAGACGAGCATAAAGAGAGGTTCGTGCGGGATGTATTTGTAGCTGCCTTTGAGGTGATGGACGGTAGTTGCGGTGCGTTCACGACAGCCCTGGCACAGATAATTGTCTTGCTTGAGAACTGTGGCTCTTTTCCTGAACCATTCAGGACTGTTGAGATATACGCTATAATCCTCGAAGAACCCGTCACGTCTGGCAGCAGTAAGTTCTTCTCGCCGCTGTTGCCTCAAGTCATACCAAGCTGCCTCCGCCAGTTCGTCAAATTCACGTATGATGCTTGGGTCGGGTATGCTGGAATGAGGCAGTGCGCTAGTCGTAGCACGCCCACAGTTGAGGCACTGCTTGAGGTAAGAGCGTCGGCTCAATTTGTCTAGCTTGTAGCGAATCTCTGTGTCTGTATGTTCGCAGGCAAATTCGCGTTCCACTTGTTCCCAGATAGACTCTGGCATTGAGCGGTTATGTTCCTTTCGGTTGCGAGGACGAAAAAGCGCCTCGTCTTAGTGTCGGTTAGCCGGTAGCAGTTCCTTCCGCACAAGGTTCGGCAACCGGCACTAAGATGAAGCGCCTTCTTTGTGCGTATTTGGCCTGCTACGGCCAGCGATTCTTTTTCTCTCGCACCATCATATTATCTCATTTCCGCTTCCGTGTCAAGTACAATCCACGAATTTTAAGGTTCACTCAATCCATCAGTCAATGCGCTCGAACACCAAAGGAATCGCTCCTTCAATTTCCTTTCTGAGCAAGATGCGCCCGTCAACGAGAAATTGGCAAAAGAGAATACCATCACCACGTTTGCTTTTCATCCCGATTCTCAGTGTGTCTTCCCCCTGCTCCAGCAGCGTCATTTGGCTTACACGTGTGGAGCCGAGCGCCGTGCCTGAATAGGTGCCCGCTTCTGTGTCTACAACAACGGTCATGGGCAACGCTTCATTGAACCACGTTCCATCAAGCTCTGCATACCTATCGGACTGCGCATAATCACCGCAGCCAGTGATAAAGAGTGCAATAGCAACAATTAAAGCAACCATTTTTAATCCTCCATTCATTCTTGGCATCTCCTTAAAATTCTCCCCCAACACCCAATTGAGCATTGGGGGAGTTGTTGCTAACTGATAAAGAAACGGTAGATGAGATAACCAGTGACAAAGGTTAAAAGCGGTCTGAAGAAAAGGATATAGACGAAGCTTTGCCACTTCTCCTTTTCCGGGTCTTTAACCACTTGATGTAACTCAGTCGGATAGGTTAGGAATCCAATCACAGCACTTATACCTGCGGCTTGCCAGATTCCCAAGGCGGGCACGTTTTCAAAAACGGGCGTGACGAACCATTCCCACAATCGTGACAAAACAAATCCTTGAATGAGCCACGAAAGGGGGACGAGCAGAATCACCCCAACGATTATCAGTGTGCAGCTTCCCATCGTAGCCAAAATCTTATCTGAATCTGACGGCATTTGAGCCTCCTTTCTAAATGAGTGTTGAGTGTTCTCCCCCGACCCGCTGTAACGAGCCGGGGGATACCTGGGGGTACGATGCTAACTTTCCGTTGCACCTCCTTTCTACTCTATGACCTGTAGGTTCTCTGTGACAAAGACGGAACGCCGTCTTCCCGATTCAAGATAGTCCTTAATTACCCCAGCCGCTACCGCTGCCGTAAACCGAAGGATGGGACGACCTAGCTCGTGCGTGCAGATTGGATTTGTCCCGCGCT
>Ga0114919_10000877_pt1 | contig 24114 bp, 26 predicted proteins | sample BlataG_FD_88682 | JGI IMG/M metagenome (GOLD analysis project Ga0114919, IMG submission 88682) | Deep subsurface microbial communities from Black Sea to uncover new lineages of life (NeLLi) - Black_00105 metaG | ecosystem: Environmental > Aquatic > Marine > Oceanic > Sediment | place: Atlantic... | reverse complement strand
TCGGGCGTGGCGTGGTCGACAAAATAATGTCCGATCTCGCATACCGGCGCCGTGTCGCAACGCCCCATGCACGGCGCCTTCACGACTCGCACTTCCGACGGATCGACGCCGGACTTTAAAGCGTCGTAAAGCGCGTCGGCCCCCTTAATGGCGCAGGTGATGGAGTCGCACACGCGGATCGTCGTTGGCGGAGGCGGCGTCTCCCCTTCCTTCACCACGTCGAAATGCGCGTAGAAGGTCGCCACCTCGTAAGCTGCCGCTTGCGGCAACTTGAGCTCGTCGCAGAGCGCGCGCAAATGCCGGCTCGAAATGTAGTGATAATGATCCTGGATAAGGTGAAGGTACTCGATCAGCAGGTCGTGACGGCGGGGACGGTCGCCCAACAGTTCACGTACTTGCTCCAACGCGGCGACGTCAAGTTGACGTCCCTTGGGGAAACCCCGTGCACGCTTACGAGAACCGACATTTCTAGCGGGCCGATCGGGCCCGCCGTTTAACGATGTTTCCTGCTCCACGCTACCAATCTTCCTCTCAGTTGAACTGAGGCCCGGCGGAAAATTTAAAGACATCCAAACTTGTGATACCAGCCAGTGACGTAAGGGAGCAAGCGAGGCAGGGCAACCTCACGACTCGAAAGTTTATTTCGCCATCCAACGATCGGAAAAGCTGAATGACCGATCGGGAATCCTGATCAACAGTCCAAGCGGTTTCGTTCAATGACCGACTTTATCGACGCCTTTCGCACAGCTCTCGGTCTGATCGTCGGGCTCAACCCTGACCTGGTCGAGATTCTCATCCTTTCCATCAAAGTGAGCCTCACGGCGGTGGCCATTGCCAGCCTGCTCGGCTTCGCCATTGGCGGTGCGCTGGCGGTCTATCGCTTCCCGGGGCGCGGGGCCGTATCGGCCATGCTCAGCGCTCTCATGGGGCTCCCGCCTGTCGTCGCGGGCCTCATTGTCTATCTTCTGCTGTCCAATGTGGGCCCATTGGGCGTGCTTCAGCTTCTCTATACGCCGACGGCCATGCTCATCGCCCAGGTCATCCTCGTCACGCCGATCATCGGCGCCCTGACGCGACAAGCCTGCCAAGATCTTCTCGAGGAATATGACGAGCAGCTGCGCTCGCTGGGAGCCTCATCCAGTGCTATTGTCGTTACATTGCTTTGGGACGGTCGTTATCGCCTGATCACGGCAGTGCTGGCCGGGTTCGGCCGCGCGATAGCCGAGGTCGGCGCCGTCATGATCGTCGGCGGCAATATCGATCACGTAACGCGGACGATGACGACAGCCATAGCCTTGGAGACCTCGAAGGGAAATATCGCGCTCGCGCTGGCGCTGGGCATCGTCCTGCTTACCATCGCCTTGGCCGTCAACGCGTCGCTGATCTGGGTACAGCGCCTTGCCAACCGTCTCGCCTATGCTTGATCCCACCACCCCGCTTGAAGGCGTCAGCGATCGTCTCGCCAGTCCGCCCTTGCCGGTCGAGCTCATAGGTCTCGACTACGAGACGGGCGGCAAGCGAGTGATCAACGACCTGAATGCAACCATCGACACGCGCCGCATCACGGTCATCATGGGACCGAACGGCGCCGGAAAAAGCATTCTCCTTCGGCTGATGCACGGGCTGATCGCTCCCACCAAGGGCGAGATTTTGTGGGCGGGGCGCCGCATGGACCGAGCGATGGCCTATCGCCAAGCCATGGTTTTCCAGCGGCCGGTCCTGCTGCGCCGCTCGGTTGCGGCGAATGTCTCCCATGCCTTGGGTTTGCACGGCATCGAGCGTGGCAAGCGCGCAATCTGTGTTGACGAAGCGCTCAAGCTCGCGGGCCTCGAAGATCATGCATCAACGCCGGCCCGCGTATTGTCGGGCGGAGAGCAGCAGCGGCTCTGCCTCGCGCGGGCGCTCAGCCTGGACCCCGACGTGCTCTTCCTGGATGAGCCGACGTCCAGCCTCGATCCCGCGTCAACGCTGGCGATCGAGCGGCTCCTGCTCGATGCCCAGCGTCGCGGCATCAAGGTCATCTTGGTGACTCATGACGTGGGCCAGGCGCGGCGGCTGGCACATGACGTCATGTTTTTGCACCATGGCCGCGTTATCGAACATCAGGATGCCGAGAATTTCTTCGAGGACACGCATAGCGACGGCGCGCGCGCATTCCTGAGCGGTGGCCTCGTCCTTTGACGCTCATAGGAGGTGCCGGTGATCGACCGTCTGCGTAAACGAATTGTTCTCGCTCTTGGCCTCGCACTCCTCCTTGCGCCGGTCGCGTCCACGGGCTCCTTCGCGGCCGACGACGACTTCATCATCGTGCAGTCCACCACCTCCACGCAGAACTCCGGACTATTCGATCACGTCCTGCCGAAATTCACCGACAGGACCGGCATTGAGGTGCGCATGGTCGCCGTCGGCACCGGCCAGGCGCTCAAGAATGCCCGGAACGGCGACGGCGACGTGGTGCTCGTGCACTCCAAGCCGGACGAGGAAAAGTTCGTGGCCGATGGGTGGGGGGTGAAACGACACGACGTCATGTACAACGACTTCGTCATCGTCGGCCCGGCCTCCGATCCCGCCGGGATCTCCGGGCTGAAAGACGCCGATCAAGCGCTGGAGAAGATTGCCGAGGCCGGGGCGCCATTCGCCTCGCGCGGCGACAACTCCGGCACGCATAAGGCTGAGCTGAGACTCTGGAAGAAAACGAGCGTCGATCCCACGCACTCAAGCGGGGATTGGTATTTGGAAACCGGTTCCGGTATGGGCGCCACCTTGAATACGGCGGTCGGCAAGCATGCCTACACCCTCACCGACCGCGGTACCTGGCTGAGCTTCGCCAACAAGAGCGATTTCAAAGTCCTCGTCCAGGGCGACCCAAAGCTCTTCAACCAATACGGCGTGATCCTCGTCAATCCGGAGAAACACGCGCGCGTGAAAGCAGAGAAGGGACAAGCGTTCGTCGACTGGTTGACGAGCGGCGAAGGACAAAAAGCCATCGCCAGCTACAAGATCGACGGACAACAGCTCTTCTTCCCGAACGCGCGTCCGGGAACCTAAAATCCGAAGATCCGGGCACGCTAGTTGGTCAGCGGTGACTTCGCCTTGTTCGTGAGGTTCAGCCGGCTCGCGAGCAATCCATCGGAAGCATTCGGATCCAACCAAATGCTTGGGCTCGATCGTCCGGTTCGTGCCGTCACGTCACGGGCGGCGGTCGCGCCAAACATCGCGATCACCGACAACGCTAACACACCCATCATGACTTGTTGACGCATACTCATCGTCCGCCGAATCTGCGGCGTCGGCGATAAAATTTGCGTTTAAAATATTGGCTAAAAATGTATTTACGGCGTTAACCCATGCCGCGTTCGCCGCGCCGCAAATAGCATCAGCGTGCGCGCCAAACCCAACCCGCGGACTTGGACTCTATGAAGCGGACTTGTGAAAGTACCCGCCGTCCGAGCCTCTCAGCCTCTCCGCCTCAGCGCATCGAGGCTCCAAGAGCCACCACCGGCAAAGACAAAATACAAGAAGACAAAGCAGAACAGGATGGCAGCATCGCCGCCGTTCACCAGCGGATAGATCTTCTCCGGTGAGTAATGGAACATCCAATAGGCAACGGCCATCTGACCGGAGAGGATGAAGGCCACCGGCCGCGTAAACAGGCCAACCACGAGCAGCGCGCCGCCGACCACCTCGAGAACGCCCGCGATCCAGGGCAGTGACAGAACCTCCGGCGAATGGGAGGACGGCGGAAAGCCGAAGAGCTTGGCCGAGCCGTGCTCGAAGAACAGAAGCGCCGCGACGATACGCAGGATGCTGAGGACGCGTGGCGCCCAAACGGTCTCAAGTGTATCCAAGGTCATGGCGGCTACCCCCCTTTTTGAGCTTCTGATGAGCGTTATAGGAGCCGAGTGTAGGCCCTGGCCAACGGCCCGTCAGCACACGCTGTCGTTAGGAGATGTGGCAGAACGCCGGTCGGAAATGGCAGGATTGGGGCCGCATCGTCCTCGCAGCGGACTTCACCGCACGAGCCGAACCGCTTGAAACGACTCACAGCCATAAAAAACGGGGGGCCGTAGGCCCCCCCGTTTTTGTGCCTAGCCTTCGACGCGCGAGCGTCGCGCCCGCGCAGCCTTATGCGGCGGCGCTGGCCTTTGCCGTGTCAACGGATGCGATCGTCTTCAGGATCTGCGAGGCGATCTGGTAGGGGTCGCCTTGCGAGTTCGGCCGGCGATCTTCGAGATAGCCCTTGTAGCCGTTCCTGGGGAACGAGTGCGGCACCCGGATCGATGCGCCACGATCAGCGACACCCCAGCTGAACTGGTCGATCGCCTGGGTCTCGTGCTTACCGGTCAACCGCATGTGATTGTCCGGGCCGTAGACTGCAATGTGGTCCGCGCAGTTGCTCTCGAACGCATCCATCAGCGCCATGAAATATGCCTCGCCGCCGACTTCACGCAGATAAGTGGTGGAGAAGTTGGCGTGCATGCCCGAGCCGTTCCAGTCGGTGTCGCCAAGCGGCTTGCAGTGATATTCGACGTCGACGCCGTATTTCTCGGTAAGACGCTCCAGCAGGTACCGAGCCATCCACATTTCGTCGGCGGCCTTCTTCGAGCCCTTGCCGAAGATCTGGAACTCCCATTGACCCTTCGCCACTTCGGCGTTGATGCCCTCATGGTTGATCCCGGCCGCAAGACACAGGTCGAGATGCTCTTCGACGATCTCGCGTGCGATCGAGCCAATCTGTGAGTAGCCGACGCCCGTGTAATACTTGCCCTGCGGCGACGGATAACCTTCGGCCGGGAAGCCGAGCGGGCGGCCGTCTTTATAGAAGAAGTACTCTTGCTCGAAGCCGAACCAGGCGCCCTCATCGTCCAGAATGGTCGCCCGCTTGTTTGTCGGATGCGGGGTTTCGCCGTCCGGCATCATGACTTCGCAAAGCACCAGCACACCGTCTTTCCGCGCAGCGTCTGGGAAAACGCGGATCGGCTTGAGGACGCAATCGGAGCTGCTGCCTTCGGCCTGCATCGTCGAGCTTCCATCGAAACCCCACAAGGGGAGCTCCTCAAGGGACGGAAAGCTGGCGTACTCCTTGATCTGTGTCTTGCCACGCAGATTCGGCGTCGGGGTGTAGCCGTCGAGCCAAATATACTCGAGTTTGTACTTGGTCATTGCGAATCCTTCATGGTGTTGAGACGTAAATTGAACGCGGGAATCCCATCGCAGCCATCAGAGGCAGACGGCCAACAGCGAATTCCCAAAGCAGCAAATGTGCCAAAGGGATAGGTGGGCCCCTGCCCACCCTGGACTTGCCCGCCGGAGCCGGCTTGAGCCCAACCTGTGCGTTCACTTTTCGGTAATAAACTTCGTGGCTTAGGCGACGCTCAGCGACTCAAGCAAAGCGCATCAGCGAATGAGGCATGCCACCCGCTCCAACGCGGCGTGCCGCTGGTGCGCGAAGCAGCAGACAAAAGAACAGCTGAAATAATAGTCATACCGCAAAATAAATATGCAAAGTGACCCCACTCCCCTGTATACGGGAACTCAAGCCTGCGTCGGTGCGCTGATTCATCGACACAGCATTTGAATGGAGAGAACCATGACGGCAAACGCATCTGAGGGGACTGCGAAAATCTACCAGTTCCCCAAGGGCGGCCGCGCTGGTCTGAGTAGCGGTCGCTATGAGACGAACCTCTCCGAGAACTTTGCAATGCCACGCATCGCAAAGCTCGCTTATGGCGGAGCCTCGTATCACGAGGCAGCCATTCGCGAAGAGCAACGTTCTCAGAGCAACTGACGGGTTACATCCGTCAACATACGAAAAGGGCCGGCTTCCGAGAGAAGCGCGGCCCTTTTTATTGCGCGGGTGAAAGGCCGTTTACGCCCGTGCGGGCCACGCGGTTTGCGCCGCATCGTCATCGCCGCTCTGAAACATCGAGAGCATGGGCTCATCCATAAGCACCACCTCATCGAACACACCGAACCCGTTGAAACGATTCCCCAAGACCCGGCCATAGGCCCCGACCTGACCGATCTCCAAATAATCGCCTTCGGCGACGCAAGACGGCAGGACAAAGGGACCCGGCAGATAGTCGGAGCTGTCGCAGGTCGGGCCGTAGAGCGCGAATTCAGCCTCGGGCGACGCCGTCCCAACCCGCTCCGGCGTCACCAGTCGTGCCGGAAAACGGAAGCCGGAATAAGCAGCATCGAACAGCGTGCCGAACGCCCCGTCGTTAACATAGAGCGCGTTCCCGCGGCGCGCGTCCACGCGCACGATGACCGACTCCGCCTCGGCCACAAGCGCGCGGCCGGGCTCGCATAAAAGCTCGCAATTGTGTTTGACCGCGAGTTCGTCGGACGCCTTGACGATCTCCTCCATGAAGCTTGCAAGCGCCGGCGGATCCGAATGCGGATAGCGCGCCGGAAAGCCGCCGCCAATGTCGATGGCGTCCACCAGCACGCCCGAGGACAAGATGAGCTGCCCCACCTGATGCAGTGCTTCGCCAAAGGCGGCCGGCACCACGGCCTGGGAGCCCACGTGGAAGGTGATACCGAGACGGGTGGCGCGCTGGCGTGCCTTGAGGAGCAAGGCAGGAGCTTCCTCTTGGCTCGCGCCGAATTTGCCTTCAAGCGGAATGAGACTGTGCGTGTTGGGGCAGGCGATCCGGAGGAACAGGGTCAGATCGTCGGCGCCGTCCGTCTCCTCGAGCACCTTGTCCAGCTCATCGGCGGAATCGAAGGCGAAGCGCCGAACCCCGAACTCCCGATAGGCGCGGGAGATGGCGCCGCGCGACTTGATCGGATTCATGAAATAGAGTTCGGCGCCCAGGACCCCCGCCATACGCTGAATCTCGACCAAGGATGCCACGTCGAACGCAGCAATGCCCGCCTCGACCAGGGCATCGATCACCTGGGGCGTGTCGTTAGTCTTGGCCGCGTAAAGCACGCGGCCGGGAAAATTGGCGAGAAACCATGCGGCCGCGCGCGACGCGGCATGCGGCCGAAGCGCTAAAACAGGCCGCTCTGGGCGGCGATGACGGAGAAGCTCCGCGGCGGAGGTGAAAACGTCCATCCCATGCGTACTCCCACACGAGATTGCCGATGTCGCTGCCCTTAGGCAGATGTCACTGCCCTTGGGCGAGTCCGCTTGCGAGCCGGCGTGCTCCCTAAGGAATTCAGCCATCCTTGTAAAGAAGTTTTGCCGTGATGGCCATATGCGTGTGCTGACGTATTTGGCCGCCCGCCCCCGGCTGACGATGGAGCGAAAAGCGTCCTATTCGCCGGGTTTGGCGGCGACGGCTCCGGAACTGGATAGAACAGGGGTCGCCACGCTCGAATAGACCGGCTGTTGCAGCAGGCCGAACGTCTTGCGCGCCGCGAGCCGCACCATGGCTGCCGTGTAGGCATAGATTTCCGCGCTGTCGACCGAGCCGTCGCCATTGCCGACCGGATAGAGATCGGCACTGCCGGCAAGCCCCTCGATCGCATACCGGGTGAAGAGCCCGATATCGTAGCTCGTGTCGATGAGCGCGCGCTGGCCCCGGTCGGCAGCGGCCAGCACAGTCACGCCCTCGCGTGGCTTGGACGGCAACGCGCTCTTCGTGGTCTCCGGCAAATTGGGCGGCAGAACGTAGGGCCCGTGATCGCGCCCGTAGGAACTCTCGAGCAACACGAGTACGGACTTGGCCTTCAGTGCGGCGAGATTGTCGTAGAGCGTCGACAAGGGGTAGCCGCTCCGCTCCTCGCGATAGGGCTCCGCGTCGACAGGCAGCAAATAGGTGTCGCTGTGGCTCGAATTGGTGGCGCCGTGGCCGGAATAATAGACGACAACCTTGGCTTCGGGCTGCGCGCGCACCAGACGCGCCAACTCGCCATCCGAGCCCGGCACAGGACCGAACACCCGTTCGAAATCGGCCCTGCGTGCATTCCGCAGGTCGATGATGCGGTCCTGACGGAACCCGAGATGCTCGGTTAGGAAGAAATACATCGCGCCTGCGTCGCTGCGCGCCGTCTCGGCGGTCGGCAGGTTATCGTAGGCGTTGTTGCCGACGATAACGGCGATGGCCCCAGGATCTTCGGGCGCCGGGGGCAGAGCCCGGTAGAGTTCGCGGATTCGGCTGAAGGATTTCACGACATTGCCGTTGCCAACGCCCGGGCGCGGGATTTGTCGCGGCGGCATGCTGCAAAGTTCGAGATTTCCTTCGTCCTCGATGCGCCGGATGTCGTCCAGTGACAGATGCCCCTCGATCTGCACGCAGGAACGGCACCAGACCACCCCATACCGACTTTGAAGATCGTCGAGCTGCGCTTGGCTCAGCCCCTTGGGCGACGGCAAGCATCCCGCCGCGCAGGCCTTCGCCCTGACATCGTCGCCATGGGCGCGGCGCAGAACATCGATCAAATCCTTCGGCAGACAATCGATTTCGAGCCGTGTCGGCGGCAGTGGCGGCTCTTCCTCCACGACCGGTTCGAGATCCTCCTCTCCATCCGCAAGTGCGGCAGTGAGCGTCTCCCCGTCGGAATTCTTTTCCGCCGGCGCGGCATCATCCGGGGCCGCGGCTTCGCTGGGCTTAGGCTCTGTCTTGGGGTCGGGTTTGGGTTCGGGCTTCCTAGCTTCAGGCTCGGGTTCCGGCTTGAGCTTCGTTTCCTTGCAAAGCTGATCGATCTTCTTCAGCACGGGCTTGTCTAGAAAATCGCCATGGGATTTCAGCCCGTATTCATTCTTGAAGTACCAATGGGCGGTCCAGGTATCCGCGTTCGCCTTCCCGTCGATCGGCCCCTTGTAATAGCCGAGCTTGGCGAAGCACCGCTGCACCCGGGCGGTCGTCTCGGCCTTCACATCACGGGGTTCGGAGGGTTCGGTCGTCGGCTCGGTCTCTGGCGTCACCACGGCGATGCGGGTCGGGGGCGTAGTCGTCTGGGGGGGAACGGTCCCTAGCGGCAGCTGCGGCACCGGCGCTGATTCCGGTGGTTCGGCGTGGAGCACGGCCAAGGGCGCAACCGCACCCGGAACCGCTAGGACAAGCCCGAATATCAGGCTTCGCCAGCCTTTCAGTCTCCCCGCCATTGTAACCCTCAACGCAAAACCTGGGTGATCGCGCCAAACCGCGCGCACCAATTCAATACAATCCCGCAAATCCAGAGCAAGTGCTAGGCCAAGCCACACACTCTTTCGAGCCTCCAGAGCACGCTAGAGGGCGATGGCGGCGAGAGATTGGCGGCGCGCCATTACCCAGAAAAACTCATCGCACGACAAGCTTGATGGCCGTCCGGGCCAAATCCTCTGAGGCGTCGTCCGCGGCTTCGGGCCCGGACGTCTCGGCCCCATCGGGCGCATTATTTGCCGAAACCTTGTGCTTCTGCCCCGCGGCGACCTTAGCCGCCCCCTCCACCACGATCCGGCGTGTGAGGAACTGGCGGTAATTGCCGAGCGGCGTGAATTGCCGGGTCTTGAAATCGTGCTCGATGCCGTCGGCACCGACGCCCGTCGCATTGCAGATGGCGATGACGGTCTCCGTGCCCGGGTCCTTGAGCCTGAACTGAAACGGGGCGTCGGCATCCGGGAACTTCATTTCCGTATTGGCCGGCAGTAAATTGTCCTGCTGAAACGTGTTGGGGAAGATCACCGTGCCGTCACCCCCCGCCTCCACGTTGATGCAGCCCTTGCTCGATTTGATGCTGAACACGGGAAGATCGTTCACGCGGTAATTGCTCTTGTCGGAAATGAGCGCGAGATCGAAGTCGTCAAAAAACACCTCGTTCTCATCCCGGGTCTGCGCGAACGCAGTCGGCGTCAAAGCCGCAATCTCGATGGGCTTGTTGTCCGAGACCTTGGCCACGAGCTCTGGGAATTCGACCTCAAGGATTTGACGCGGCAGCACGCCCTGCTCCAGCCGCCGCTTGATACGGCCAAACGCGCCGCCAGCGTCGGTGAAGCTTTGCGACAGCGCATTGGCCCTGATCCCGTACTCGGCCGCGGCAACCCGAAGATCGACCGACTTTTCGTACGCCTTGGAAAGAAAGTTGATGCTCTCTACACCTTGGGTCTGCAAGTCGAGGTCAGGATCGAGCCCAGCTGCCAACATCGCCTTGCGAAATCGCAATGCGTCCTGCGCGAGTAGCTTCTTCATCTCCTCCTGCGCGTCGATAACCTTGGCGATTGCCGTGACGACCGCCGCCTCGTCAAGCGGCGCACGACCCCGCACACCGCGGTGATCGTGTCGCCAAGCCCCTTGATCCAGTCATAGACCGCCTTGACGTCTTCCTCCGTCGGCTCAGCCTCGCAGTCGAACTCCTGGTAGCAATCGTAGGGCATGTCCTTCTTGGCGATCTGGGTGAAGAGGCCCGAGCCGTCTGGATTTCCAGGCAGGATCAAGTCCGGATCGCGTGCGATCTCGTCGAGCGCCAGCACATTGCCGAAATTCTTTGCCGGCTTCTGGCGCTGCAGGCTCGGTCCCGCCTGATGGCACCGGGCGCAGTTCTTATCGAGAGCGCGCCAAGGACTGGACGGATGCACCACCTCATCAAAGCCTCCAAAAGTCGCAAGGCCGGCCGATTTCAGCCTTCACTAAGCGACCGCAACTGAACCTGCCATGAACAGCAAATCTAGTCTCGAGCGGCGTCATCGCTCGGTTTGGTCTTTGATTTCTTTACGGCATTGGGGCGCGGCGGCAGCGTCTTGAGGAAGGCCGCAATCGCGCTGCGATCCTCCGCCGAAAGCTTCGCCATATTCTCCTGCACCAGTACCATGGCTTCACCGATCACATCGAAATCGGGTGTGGTTCCGGTCTCCAACAAATAGGCAATGTCCTCTCCGGTCCAGTCGCCGATGCCGTGCTCGCTGGGGGTGATATTGGGGACTGTCCCCTTCCCCGCCGGATCCTTCGCGCCGGCAAAGGCCTTGGAGTCTACGATGCCGCCAAGCGGGTTGCGGGGCGAATGGCACTCTCCGCAATGGGCCGGCCCCATCACCAGATACGCCCCGCGATTCACCGCGTCGCTCGTGTCCGCATCGGGCTCGAACGTTTCACCGTCGACATAGAGCCGTTGGAACAGCCCGACCCCGCGGCGGATGTTGTAGGGAAAGCGCAGCGTGTGTTGCGGCGTGGCGTTGTGCACGGCCGGCAGCGTATCGAGATAGGCCTTGAGGTCGATGAGATCCTCGAAGGTCATGCGCTGATACGAGGTGTAGGGAAACGCCGGATAGAGATGTACGCCGACCGGCGCGATACCGCGTTTCATCGCGTTGACGAAATCGAGCGTCGTCCAGTCGCCGATGCCCGTCTCTTTGTCGGGTGAGATGTTCGGCACGTAGAACGTACCGACTTCGGTCTTCAGGCAACGCCCGCCGGCGAGCACCGTCTCATCCTTGATGTCGAGATCGTCGCACTTGCCCGCGGGCACGGCATGGCACTCCGCGCACCCGCCGGCGATGAACATGGTCTTGCCGTTCTCGGTGTCCGGGGCGTGGTCTGGCAGCGCCGACGCGGGCACCGTGATCGGCATGGTGATAAGATAGAAGACGATCGCGCCCGCGGGGATCAGCGCAATGACGATAAAGAAAGCTTTGCGCAAGAACCGTGTCCTCCCGGGCCGCATCCTGCCACGCAGGCACAGCGCGTTCCACCGGAGGCGTCAAGGCATGGGCAGCGGACGCCCTTCTTCCAACACGTCCCAGCCACGCTGCACGGCAGGCCGCTCGGCAATCGCCACATACCACCGTTTGACGTTCGGATGATCGGCGAAGTCCACGGTCTGCCATTCGAAGCGGGAGATCCACGGCCAGATCGCGATATCGGCGATGGAGTAGTCGCCGGCGACATACGCGACGTCGCCCAGGCGCTTATCGAGCACGGCCCACAGCCGCTTCGCCTCCTTGGCATAGCGCTCTTCGGCGTAGCTGCTCTTGCCCGGATTGAACTCCACGAAGTGGTGGGTTTGTCCGAGGAACGGTCCGGCACCGCCCATCTGCCACATGAGCCACTCCACCACCCGCCATTTCGTCGGAAAGTCTTGCGCCCAGAGCTTGCCGGTCTTCTCCGCGAGGTAAAGCAGGATGGCGCCCGACTCCATGAGATGCAGGCCGTTGTCATGATCGATGATGGCCGGGATCTTGTTGTTCGGCGACACTTTCAGAAAGCCCGGAGCGAACTGCTCATCCTTGGTGATGTCGATCGGGTGGACACGATAGGGCAGACCCACCTCCTCCAACATGATCGACACCTTCTGTCCGTTCGGCGTCATCCAGGTATAGAGATCGATCATGTCCCCCTCATTCCGTTCTCGGCGCGGTGTGCATCTCGCAAACGCACATGAGTTCGTTCGCAGTTGCGGAAAATTTGATTCACCAAGTCTTCATCCCCCCGCCTCCCTATCGCCCGAAGCCCGACGCGCCAACGCCACAGGCGGCTGTTAGCGATAAAAGCATGAACGCCGCCGTTCGATGCGTGCGCCGAGGGGAGGAAGCGATGCTCAATTGTGCCCATGTAGACAACCAACTCCATAAGGGCCCTGCGTCGAGTCATTCGAACTTCGCCCGCTACGCGATCTACTACACACCACAGCCCGGAACCGCACTCGCGGCATTCGGCCGCTCCTGGTTCGGGCGCGCCAATGACGGTGCCACGTTGCAGGCCTTCTCCACCTCCGGGTTGTCGGGCTCAAGCGTGACCAACGTCACCCCACTGCCGGCACGCTACTCAGGGCTGCACGCGGTGGTGCGTCCCCCGTTTGCCCTGCGCGAGGATGCCGCCTTTGAGGATGTGCGAACCCGGCTAATCAACTTCTCGGCCCGCCGCAAGCCCGTCGAGACCGGCCCCCTGACGCTTGCCCGTTCTGGCCATCACCTCGTCTTGCGTCCCCTGGAGCCTGAACCCGCCCTCGATTGGCTGGCGACACAGTGCGTCAACGCCTTCGAGGAGTTCGCGGCAGACCCCCTCGAGGATGACGAAGAGCACCGCCATCTCAGCAATTTCCAGCGCCTTCTCCTGAGAAGCTACGGCCACCCTCATGTCATGAGCGAATACCAATTCGCGATCACATTGACCGGTCCGCTCGACCCGGCGCATCTGGAGCGCGTGTCTCAGGCACTGTGGCCCGTTATCGAGGATATCTGTGCCGACGGCGTCACCATTGATGGCCTGTCGCTGTTCGGCGATGCGGGCGGCCGCATGCCCATGCGCCTCATCGGGCGCCATGGGCTCGGCGCCTGACCTCGGACCCGCTTCGGAGTGGGCCTAAGTTTTGACACACGGCTCCGCCACCGTCGTGTCGCTGGTGAGACACGAGGTTCCGATGCCCTCCTACGAGGAGATCCTGGCGTTTCTTGGCGCCAATCCGCCGCAACACGAGGCAGAGCGAGAGCTTCACGCCTCGCTTCTCGAACTGCTCGCCAAGTGTCTCCGCGCGGAGCTGATAACCACCGACGATGATGAGACTTTGGACCCGAGCGAGACCCGCTGGGTGACCGTTAACTAGCGCCAGCCATCAAGCTGCAGACGCCAAATGGCCGGGCTCGCCCGGCCATTTTCATTTATGGTCACGCTGACACAGCAAGACGCACGGGAGCGAACGCATGAGCAAAGTCGCTTGGATCGGGCTCGGCGTGATGGGTTATCCCATGGCCGCCCACCTCAAAGCCCGCGGGCACCACGACGTGACAGTATTCAACCGTAGCCCTAAGAAGGCGGAAGCGTGGATCGCGGACCATGGCGGAACGCATGCTCACACACCCGCCGAGGCGGCCGACGACGCCGACTTCGTCTTTGCCTGCGTCGGCAACGACAACGATCTCCGCGAGATGACCCTCGGTGCGACCGGCATCTTCCACACGCTCAAATCCGGCGCAGTCTTTGTCGACCACACCACGGCCTCCGCTACGATCGCCCGGGAGTTGCATGAGGCGGCAAATGATCGTGGCGCGGGCGCCCTCGACGCGCCCGTGTCGGGCGGCCAGTCTGGCGCCGAAGGCGGCACACTCACGGTCATAGTGGGCGGCGAGGACGCAGACTTCGCCAAGGCGAAGCCGGTGATCGAAAGCTATGCGCGCGCGGTCAATCTCATCGGCCCCTCGGGTTCGGGGCAGCTGACCAAGATGGTCAACCAGATCTGCATCGCCGGCCTCATCCAAGGGCTCGCCGAGGCGCTTCATTTCGGCATGCGTGCCGGCCTCGATATCGAGAAGGTGATCGCCACCATCTCCAAGGGCGCCGCGCAATCCTGGCAGATGGACAATCGCTGGCAGACCATGATCGAAGGGGAGTTCGATTTCGGCTTCGCCGTCGATTGGGTGCGCAAGGACTTCGCCATCTGCCTCGACGAGGCGCGCAAGAACGGCGCGCGCCTGCCCGTGACCGCGCTCGTCGATCAGTTCTATGCAGAGATCCAGGAGATGGGCGGCAAGCGCTGGGACACGTCCAGCTTGATCGCGCGTCTCGAGCGCGAATAGCCGAGCGGATTAAGGCCGCTTCTCCTCCGCGGCGTAGCCGAGCGGCAACGCGGTGGTGAACTTGATCTGCTCCATGGCAAAGGCGGAGCTCACGTCGGAGAGTTCGATCCGGGAAATCAGCCGCTTGTAGAACGTGTCATAGCGTTCGATGTCGGGTACCACGACGCGCAGCAGGTAATCGACCTGCCCGCTCATCCGGTAGAACTCGACCACCTCGGGGAAATCCTCGAGCGCGGCATGGAATCGCTCCAGCCATTCCTTGGTGTGATTGCTCGTGGTGATGGACACGAACACCGTCACGCCCACATTGACCTGCTTGGGATCGAGCAAGGCAACTCGCCGCTCGATCACACCCTGCTCTTCCAGCTTCTGGATGCGGCGCCAACAGGGCGTCGTGGACAGGCCGATCTGCTTGCCGATCTCCGCCACCGGCAAGGTGCAGTCCTTCTGCAGGATATCCAGGATCTTGCGGTCCATCCGGTCGAGCATCGCCAAGCCTGACAAAATTATTGAGTAAAATCAGCATTGCCGAGAACAGTGTTCCTAAAAACTCGACACTTACAGCGATCAATAGATTATTTTTCCAAGACCCGCAAGAAAACTACAGGAGCCGGCGCACTTCCCGCCGCAGCACCGGCAAGAGCTCCGCCTCAAACCAGGGGTTCTTCTTCAGCCAGGCATTGTTGCGCCAGGAGGGATGGGGCAGCGGGAAGACGCGAGGACGCCGTTTCGTCTTCAGGTGCTCGCGCCAACGCAGCATCGTCTCTTGCAGAGTCTTCCCGCACGACGGGCCCAGATGAAAGTCCTGGGCGTAGGCTCCCACCGCCAGCACGAGCTCGATCTGGGGAAGCGCGGCAAACAGCCGGCGATGCCACAGCTGCGCGCATTCCCGCCGTGGCGGAAGATCGCCACCCTTGTCGTCCTGGCCCGGAAAGCAGAACCCCATGGGCACGATGGCAACGCGGGCTTCGTCGTAGAACTCGTTCGCTGTCACCCCCATCCAAGCGCGCAAACGCTCGCCGGACGGGTCCGAGAAAGGCGTGCCGGACGCATGGACCCGGGTTCCCGGCGCCTGCCCGCAAACCGCAAGGCGCGCCGTAGCGCTCGCCCGCAAGACAGGCCGTGGCGCATGTGGCAGCGCCTTGCCGCGCGGGCTGTCGACACAGACGCGGCAAGCGCGGATTGATTCAACAACGTCAGCGCGCTCAGCCATGGCAGCGACCGAAAGAGACAGCCGTCATAGATCGATGGTCATGCCGTCCTCGGCGATCATATAGCGAGAGGTATCGACCTCTGCGATTTTCGCCAGCATGTCCTCTCCCATATGGGTCAGCAGGATCTGCTTCGCGCCAAGCTTCTCGTAATTGGCGTCGATCGTCCTGTAATCGAGATGGATCGGAAACGTCACATCGTATTGAAAGCATTCGCTGATGAAGAGGTCGGCATCGCGCGCCACCGCGTACAGGGCCTCGACCCAACCCGTGTCACCGGTAAACGCGACAACCCGGTCATCGACTTTGAATCTGAGCGCATAAGGCGGTGCGCCCGAGGGGTGATGCACCTCGAACGGGTTCACGACGACACCACCGAACTCGAGGTGCGTCTGCTCCTCGTACTCGACGAAAACCAGATCGAAGCCGCGTTCGGCCGTGGTTGCGTTGGGATAGAGCGCTTCCGCCAGCGCTACGAACCGCGCCTCGATGCCTTTTGGTCCCGCGACCACCAAGGGGTGCGTCCGCTTGCTCACATATTTGGCGTCGATCAGCAGCCACGGCAGGCCGCCGAAATGGTCGCCATGCAGATGGCTGATAAACACCGTGTCGATGTCGTTCGGGCTGATCCCTAGTCGGTGCATTCCGATCAGCGACGTCGCTCCGCAGTCGATGAGGAACGTCGAAGCGCTGGAGCGCACGCAAAACGATGTCTGGAGACGGCTGCCGGCGCCGAAGGCGTCGCCACAACCGATCACGGTAAGCTGCATAAAGTTCCTAACTTAGCCATCCGGCTCCCCCGAGCCCTCTGATAGAAATGTGGCGCTTGATGTCGGGGCTTCAAGGTCCCGTATCAGGCCGGCGCGAGAGTAAACGCACCGTTAGGGATTTGCGCAGATAGTTCTCGTTAAGCCTAAATGGGGGACGTAGGCGCGGGTTCTTCCCTGCGCGGTATGTCGTTGAGCCCAAAAGGTTTTTTGTGTGGGACAGCTGCGGGTCGAGTTAAGTCATGTCAGGAGGCGCGTCAGCCGAAACCCCCCGGGTTCACGCCGGCTCGGCCAATAATCAAAAGCGTCGCGCCTATCGCAGCGTCCAGGAAGCCCGCGAAAAGCTCACCTACAAGTCTGGTCACAAGCCGGAGTTCGAATACGAACTCCTGATGATGTTCGTGAAAAACGAACTGTCGGCGGCCGTGACCACGCCGCTTCTCGCCATCATCGTCGCCATGGGCGCCATGTTCTGGGCTCCCCCGCGCGAACTGCTCTTGTGGCTCTGCGCTATCTTCGTGGCCAAGGGCATTCTCATCGCGATCTGTCGCCAGTTCGCCAGAGCGCCGCAGGAAGACATCAATACCCCGGTGTGGCGCGCCAAGATTACGGCTGCGGAGTTCCTCTACGGCGTGACATGGGCAACGGTTGTCTTCATCAGTCCGGAGACACAGGGCGAAACCGCGCACACCTTTATCTTCGCCTCGCTTTTGGTCGTCATCTCGATGCGCATGCTGTTCGCATCGACCGTCATGCCCGTCGTCTATGCGGGCACCTTGCCCATGACGGTCGCCATCGTCTTCCGCTTCGCGCTTCTGGACAACCCGTTCTTCTGGGCGATGGCCGCTATGGCGATCGGTGTGCACATCTACTTCATTTGGCTGATGAACGGCTTCAACTCCACCGTGATGGCCATGCTGGAATACCGCGCCGAGAAGGACGCGCTGATCGGCGAGCTCGAGCAATCGAAGTCGATCTCCGACGATGCCCGCTTGCGCGCGGAGGAGGCCAACCTGGCCAAGTCGCGCTTCCTCGCCACGATGAGTCACGAACTGCGCACGCCGCTCAACGCCATCCTCGGCTTTTCCGAGATCATGCGCGGAGAGATCCTGGGGCCGCATGCAAACCCCACCTACAAGGAATACGCCAACGACATTCACGAAAGCGGCCAGCACCTTTTGACGCTGATCAACGAGATCCTCGATATCAGCCGCATTGAAGCCGGGCGTTACGAGTTGAACGAGGCCCCCGTGACCCTTGCCGACGTTGTCGAGGACTGCCACCGCTTGATGCGGGTGCGCGCCGAGAACAAGGGCCTCAAGATTGTCGAAGCCTTCGAGGAGAACCTGCCGCAAGTCTGGGCCGACGAGCGCGCGATGCGGCAGATTTGCCTCAACCTCGTATCCAACGCCATCAAGTTCACGCCGACAGGCGGTACAATTACGCTCAAGGTCGGCCGCACGTCGCTTGGCGGGCAATTCTTAAGCGTGAAGGATACCGGCCCCGGCATCCCGGACAACGAAATTCCCCGGGTTTTGCGCAGTTTCGGCCAGGGTTCGCTCGCGCACCAGACGGCGGAAGGCGGAACGGGGCTTGGTCTTCCCATCACCAAGGGGCTGACCGAGCTGCATGACGGAAACTTCGATCTCAAGAGCAAGCTCCGCTACGGCACGGAGGTGACCATCTCGCTGCCCCGGAGCCGCGTCATGGAGGCGTTGCCGCGTCTCGCCGAGCCCGGCGAGGAGCAGGCCGAGACCCAGCACGTGCCCTGGCGCCCCGAACGCGACAAACGCGCAAGCTAGGCGCTCTTGTCGCGGCCTCGCCTCCCGCCGCGACCTGTGGGACAATTGCCCACCCCAGCCGGACTGTCTACATAGTTCGAGGGACATTCGACCGGTAGGGACCTTTTGGAAACGCCTTGCGTCAATATTTGCCTGCTCGACGAGACGTTCGGCCTTTGCGTCGGCTGCGGCCGTAGTGGCGACGAGATCGCGAGCTGGGCGACCATGACGCCCGCCGACCGTCGTGCCATTATGGCGGTTCTGCCCGATCGCCTTGAGCTTCTGGAGCGCCGGGCGAAAGTGAAAGGGTCCCGCGCGTGACCACCTGGGCCGCTCTGTTCATTCTTGCGCTCGCCGCCATGATGTTGGTGAGCAGCGAGTCCGGCATGATTGCAGGCCTCGACGCCACCACCTTCGGCTACGTGGCTTTCCTTCTCGCGCTTCTCGTCTATGTGGCCGGCGGGCTCATGACGCGCTATGCGGGCGGCGCCAGCGCCATGGTCCGCGATGCGGTGACCTGGCTCGCGCTCGGTCTCGGCCTGGTTGCCCTCTATGCCTACAAGGACGAGATCACGCCAATCGCCGCGCGGGTCGTCGGCGAGCTTCTTCCCGGCACGGCCATGACCGTCGAGACCAGCGCCGGCGGGCTAACCGAGGTCAAGATCCGGCGGCGCCTCGACGGCCATTTCACGGCCAAGGTGGACGTGAACGGCAAGAAGGTTTCCATGATCGTGGATACCGGGGCTTCATCCATCGTCTTGACGCCGGAAGACGCCAAAAGGGCCGGTGTCGACCCGGACAAACTCACCTATCGGGTGCCGGTATTGACGGCCAATGGCCGCACCGTGGCGGCCCGGGTGCGCCTCGACGCGGTGTCGATCGGCCCTCTCGACCGGACCAAGGTCGACGCCCTGGTGGCCCAGCCCGGGGCCCTCACCCAGAGCCTGCTCGGTATGAGTTTTTTAAACCGCCTCCGGTCCTATGAGTTCTCGGGCGATTTCCTGACCCTGCGCGGCTGACGCCCGCAAAATCAATCGGATCGGGAGCGAGGCGTTTTGCGTTCCGCCACCAAACATATGCTGTGGGAAGCGATACAGTGGGGCGCGCTCGCGCTCGGCATCGTTGCCGTCATTTATTTCTTCGACGATCTCCGCACGGTGTTCCGTAAACGAGCGCCTGGCAACTTTCGTAGCCGACACTGGCGCCACCTATGTTGTGGTCACCTATGAGGACGCCGAACGCCTGGGGCTGTCCCCGCACAATCTCGACTTCACGGCCCCGGTTCAGACCGCAAACGGGATCGCTCACGTGGCGCCGGTAAGCTTGGACCGTGTCCGTGTCGAAGACATCACGGTCCGCAACGTGCCGGCCGCCGTGGCCGAGAAGGGTGCCCTCGGTACCAGTCTGCTCGGCATGAGCTTCTTGAGCAGGTTGAAGAGCTTCCAGATTCAACGGGGCGAGCTGGTCCTCACCCAATAAGACCCCCCCCCCCAATAATCCGCCAATCCATCTAGGAGTGGTGGCACAAGGGGAAACTCTGCTATGGCCACGGGGTTACTGTGAAGGCCCCCTTCCGCAGTCGTTTTCCATGGAGTGAGAATGTTCCCGAAGCCGCGCCAAGACCTCGTCCCCAATACCGCAGAGTTTGAACGCTTACCCCTGGTCAAGGTGACCGGGTTCCGCGAATACGATGCGCGCTGGCTCTTCCCGCAAGAGGTCAACTTGCTCGGCATGGAAGCCGTGGGGCTCGGCCTGACCACGTTGATGCGCGAGCGCGGCGTTCCCGTCCGCATTGTGGTCGGTCACGACTTCCGCTCGTACTCCTCGGCCATCAAGGCAGCACTGGTCACCGGCCTCCTCGCCGGCGGCGCCGAGGTGCACGACATTGGGCTGGCGCTGTCACCCATGGCCTATTTCGCTCAGTTCGACCTCGAGGTCGAAGGCGTGGCCATGGTCACGGCCAGCCACAACGATAATGGCTGGACCGGGATCAAGATGGGCATCGATCGGCCCCTCACCTTCTCGCCTGACGACATGACGGCGCTGAAAGAGATCGTGATGAACGCCAAGTTCGCGCCCTATCACGACGGTGCGCGTTACATCTACGTGCCGGATATGCCCGAGCGCTACATGGCGGACTTGCTCAAACATCCGAAGTTCAAGCGGCGCTTGAAAGTCGTTGTCTCTTGCGGCAACGGCACAGCAGGCGCATTCGCGCCGGAAGTTCTGTCAAAGCTGCGCTGCGAGGTCATCCCGCTCAATTGCGAGCTCGACCACAGCTTCCCCGCGCACAATCCGAACCCGGAAGATCTCGCCATGCTCAACGCTACGCGCGAGGCGGTGCTCGAGCACAAAGCCGACCTTGCGCTGGTCTTCGACGGCGACGGCGATCGCTGCGGCGTGGTCGACAACACAGGCGAAGCGATTTTCGCCGACAAGGTCGGCGTTATGCTGGCCCGGGATATCTCGGCCCTGAATAAGAACGCGCATTTCGTCGTCGACGTGAAGTCCACCGGGCTCTTCAAAACCGATCCCGTGCTCATCGAAAACGGCGCCGAGACCGCCTACTGGAAGACGGGGCATTCCTACATCAAGCGCTACAGCCATGAGACCGGGGCGCTTGTGGGATTCGAAAAGTCCGGCCATTTCTTCTTCAATCCGCCCATCGGCCGGGGTTATGACGACGGCCTGGTTGCAGCAATCGCGGTGCTCGACATGCTCGACCGCAACCCGGACAAGACTCTCGTCGAGCTTAAGGATGCGCTGCAGCGTACGTGGCAGTCACCCACCATGTCGCCTCATTGCGACGACGAGACCAAATACGGCGTGGTCGACCGGGTGGTGAAGCATTTCGAGGACGTCGCCGCGAAGGGCGGCAAGCTTGCCGGGCAGAATATCCGTGAACTGATCACCGTGAACGGTATCCGCATCGTGCTCGACGACGGTACCTGGGGACTCGTGCGCGCCTCATCCAACAAACCGGAGCTCGTCGTCGTGGTGGAAAGTCCCACCTCGGAAGAAAACATGCGCGCCATCTTCGCCGAGATCGACGCTGAACTCGCCAAGCATCCGGAAGTCGGGGAGTACAATCAGAAGATCTAGGAGGTTGCGTCCGTGAAGTTGCAATAGAACCGTCAGATCTCTGTCGCAAATTTGCAATCCGAATCTGGTTCCTTGCACGCCTGACATGATCAACTTTGATTACACAAGCGTTGTCTTTGCAGTGGGCCTCATCGTCGCGTGACGCTCGACCTTCTTCTGCTTCGCACGCTCCTCGCTCCGCCCTTCCGCATCTGGCCCACGCCGGAACCGGGAAGCTGGCAGAGCCTCACCTTTTGGGGACTTTTTCGCGGCGGCATGGTCCTGACCTTCGTCGTCGCAATATTGGATTGGAACAGCGCGGGCCTGATCGACTGGAGTCGATTCATCATCGGCGCGCCGCTGTTCCTCGTTGGCTTCGGCATCACCGTGTGATGGTTATTTCAATCTCGGCCTGGGCAATACCTATTGCGGAGCCGACGGTCTGGTGAGCCACGGCCTCTACCGCTTCAGCCGCAACCCGAAATATGCCTCGTCCATCATGGGGCTGGTCGGCCTGGTCATTTGCGCGAACTCCTGGCTCGCCCTCCCCCTCGCATTATTGATGAGTGGCGCGTATGTGCTGATGGCGCTTGTCGAGGAAGCGTGGCTCGACCAGCATTATGGCGCCTCCTATCACGTTTATCGTGAGCGCACCGCCCGCTTCTTCGATGTTCAAGGGCTGGTCCTCGCGGTCATCGAAAAGAAACAGCCCTCCCGCCGCACGGGCTAATCCCCGCAAATCAGCGCTTTTTCGGTCCTCCGGATCAAAAGGAGGCCCATCGGAAATCCCTTGGTTTTTGATCGGAATTTCCTATGAAGATTGTACCGCGCGCCGGCCTTCCTACATGTCTGTGGATGGGCTTCCGGGGAGGGGAACGCGTTGCCAACATTGAGACAATTGGAATACCTGGTCGCCGTCGCCGATACCCGGCATTTCGGCCGCGCGGCGGAGCGCGTGCACATCACCCAACCCACTTTGAGCGAGCAACTGCGGACCTTGGAGAAGCGCCTCGGCGTGCAGCTCGTGGAGCGCTCGCGCTCCAACGTGGTGGTGACGCCGCTTGGCTTCGAGGTGGTCGAGATTGCCCGCCGCATGCTGCGCGACGCCCAGCGCATCCGCGACGTCACCGGCTATGTCGGCTCCGGCATGGGGGGCGTCGTGCGCCTAGGGCTACCTTTCACCATCGGCTCCTATCTTCTCCCCCGCGTCGTTCCCCACCTTCATGAGCGCTACCCACATCTCAAGCTCTATGCCCGCGAGGACTTCCCGCACGTCTTGCCGCGTGGGCTTATCGAAGGGCTCCATGATGTCATCGTTGCGCCGCTGCCCGTCGCTCAAAGCGGGCTGAACGTGGCTGTTCTGTTCGAAGAGCCTATTTATCTCGCCGTCCCCGTCGACCACGCACTCGCGCAGCGCGACGATATCAAGATCCACGATCTCGCCGGCGTCGACCTTCTGGCCCTCAGCCCGGGGCATCAGCTGCGCGATCTCGTCGTGAACTTGGCCGCGGAGTCCGGCGCCAATGTCCGCTTCGACTACGAAGGCACCAGCCTCGATACGTTGCGCGAGATGATGGCCACAGGCTTGGGCGTCAGCCTGCTACCCGGACTCTATGTGCGCAGCGTCATACGCAACGATCCACGCTTCAAGACATTCGAGATCGGCCGCCGCGGTCTCAAGCGCACCATCGGCATGCTCTGGCGCAAGACCAAGGTGAACCAACCCAATTTTGAACGGCTGGCGACACTGTTCCGGGAGACCGTCGAGAAGGAATTCGCCGACACCCGCGCCAAAGAGCCGATCGAATAGACCAGTACCGTTTGGAGATCCTCTATGGACGCCTTGCAAGAACTGGTTATGGGCAAGCCCATCTGGATGTGGGCCCTCTTCATGTCGATCGTGCTCGCGCTCCTCGTCCTCGACCTCGGCCTTTTTCACCGCAAGACGCGCGAGATCGGCGTCACCGAGAGCCTGGTTCTCAGCGCTTTCTACATCACCATCGGCCTTTCCTTCGGCGCCTGGGTTTGGATCAACCTGGGTGCCGCCAGCGGCAAGGAATACCTCACCGGCTTCCTGGTCGAGAAGACGCTGTCGATGGACAACATATTCGTGATTTCTCTGGTATTCTCCTATTTCGGCATTCCGCGTCTCTATCAGCACCGCGTCTTGTTCTGGGGCATTCTTGGCGTCATCTTATTACGCGGCATCGTCATCGGCCTGGGCGCTCTGCTGGTCGCGAAGTTCCACTGGGTGCTCTACATCTTCGCACTCCTCCTGGTCGTGACCGGCATCAAAATGCTGTTCGTGAGCGACGACGTCCCGCACATCGAGAAGAATCCCGCCCTCAAACTGATCCGGCGGCTCTTCCGCATCACGCCAGAGCTGCACGGCAACCGCTTCTTTATGCGGCTTCCCAGCGAGAAGACGGGCGTGGTGGTTACCTGGGTGACCCCGCTCTTCGTTGCCATGATCCTGATCGAGATCGTCGACGTGATCTTCGCGCTCGACAGCGTGCCGGCGATCTTCGCGATCACCACGGACCCGTTCATCGTCTACACGTCGAACATCTTCGCCATTTTGGGCTTGCGGGCGCTCTATTTCGCGCTCGCCGCCGTCATCGACCGCTTCACCTATCTGAAGCCGGCCCTCGCCTTGGTACTGGTGTTCATCGGATCGAAGATCTTCGTCGCCGACATCGCCGGTTGGGAGAAGTTCCCAGCCGCCATCTCGCTTGGCGTGACCTTGGGGCTCATCACCGGGGGCATCGCCTATTCGCTGTGGCGCACCCAGCGGCAGACGCCGGTCAACTCCTGAGAGCTATTCTTGAGAGCTATTC
>Ga0114919_10000871_pt1 | contig 24216 bp, 19 predicted proteins | sample BlataG_FD_88682 | JGI IMG/M metagenome (GOLD analysis project Ga0114919, IMG submission 88682) | Deep subsurface microbial communities from Black Sea to uncover new lineages of life (NeLLi) - Black_00105 metaG | ecosystem: Environmental > Aquatic > Marine > Oceanic > Sediment | place: Atlantic... | reverse complement strand
GCGTTTGTTGATGCGGTCGGTCGCAACAACGTGCTGCAATCGGTCACCATGATTCGCAACAAGAGTAGTCTTCTCGCTGAACTTGAAGCTCAAGGTGAGATCTTGATCAAAGCGGCCTACTATGAAGTGGCAACCGGGTTGGTCGAATTTATCGATTCCTCTTGTTGACCGATACCGAACCGACCAGGATGCGTCAGAGAGAATTTCGAACTGCACCACCACCCAGTTCGGTCGCGATCCCCAAGAGTGTCTCTCCGAGATAGACCGCGTAGCTCGGGTCGAACCAAAGACGGTAGCGCGTTTGGTCCCCTTGCGACTGCGGCAAAATCCCGCAGTTAACGCCCGCCACACGCGTATAAACCCACTCATCCACTCGACTCGTAGCAAAACGATGGCTGCACGTTTGCGCGAACAGATCCAGGCTGCGGCTGCCTGTTACAAGAAATGAAGCATCTTCGCGAACGACCGCCGTGCAGCCAGAGCCAGTAGATAAAGCGTCGCGGAGCGAGCCGAAAGACTGGCTACAGGTTGCCGCTTCCAAGAAGAATTCCTCCTTACCGATTCGCACTATCAAGCCACCTTCGCTGAGTGGACACGTTCCGTACACTTCTGTCGGTACAGCCACACCCATTGTAGCAAGCCAGTCGGCGGCACCCGACCCGCGCAAGCCCCATTTTTCCAGCAGACTCGTATCGGTAAGACCGAGACAGGTTGCCCACTCGTTCTGGACCTCGAGTGATGGAAATGTTGTCTCTCCGATGATCGCCTGCAAGGGGCTCTGCCGAATCGAGAAATTTGGATTGTCACTCATCTTAAAGATCCACTTTCTGTCGCGAGCCTTCTGGATCGTAAAAGGGGAGTGGAACGACGCGGGCCGAAATCAGCTTTCTTCCAGAGCCACAAATTTTCACTTCATTCCCGATAGCTGCACAGTCGGGGCGTAAAAAAGCCAATGCAATCGACTCACCGATTGTTGTACGGGGGGCCACACTCGTAATCCGCCCGATCATCTCACTTCCCTCGAGAAGCAAATGACATTCTTCAACTCCGTCAGCTTGCGACAGGACTAGGCCGACCTGCGTCCGCTCTTGAGGCTGCTTGCGAAGAATCTCAAGACTTCGTGAACCGACAAAAAAAGGTTTGTCTGTTTTCACCGCCCAACCCAAACCAACTTCGTAGGGATGGGTGAGTGCATCGGTATCCTGCCCTACGATTAAATGGCCCTTCTCGAGGCGTAAGAGTCGTTGAGCCTCAACCCCAAAAGGCCGAATACCCTGGGCTGCACCGGCCTCCATCAGCGCCTGCCATACATGCACTGCGCAGCTGACAGGGACATGGATTTCAAAGCCCAGTTCGCCGACAAAGCCCACCCGCATCAACACCGCATCGACTCCCGCGACTCGGCCCTGATGCACATCGAGGTAGGCAAAGGAATCGTCTGCCAGCGGCAAATCAGTTAATTTTTCTAGCACCATCCGTGACTGCGGACCAGCCACATTCACTGCCGCCAGATGCCCCGTCACATTGATCAGCTCAACGTCCATGTGCAAGATTATTGCCCAACGCTGTAGATCGCGATAAAACGCTGCCGCACCACTGCTGGTCGCCGTTACATAAAAGTTCTCTTCCCCGGTTCGGGCAACAACTCCGTCTTCGATGATCACGCCCAGTTCATCACAGCCAACGGCATACCGTAAGCGGCCTACCGGTTGATCGGTAAAGCGTCCGGTGTAAATATGCTCGAGAAAACGGGCGGCATCGGGTCCGCTTATCTGTAATTTTCCGAGTGTGGAGACATCGATCAAACCAACACTATGGCGAACTTGTCGTGCTTCCTGAAGAATACAATCTTCGCGCGAAATTTTTCCGTGGTGATAGTACTCGGCACGCCGCCATGTCCCGGCATGAATCATTTCTGCGTAATGCTTACGATGAATCGCCTCAAACGGAGTCTGCCGATGTGGATGAAAGCGGCGACCGGCAAGCTTCTCAAGAGAAACCGGGTGGTGGAAGGGTCGTGAGACGGTGGTCCCCGTCTCGTTGATGGTGGCCTGATTGAGCCGGGCTAAAATACGCACCGCATTGGAGTTTGAAAGTTTTCCCTGCGTGGGACCCATGCCGACTGTGGTGTAACGCTTCACGAGTTCGATATTATCATAACCTTCCTGATGAGCATTTTTAAAATCCACCAGATGCAGATCTTCGTCGAGGTCAACGAAATTCTTTTTTCCCTTATGCGGAAAAATTGGATAGGAATGACTCGGTGGTTGCCCATGATGGATAGGTAAATCGGGAATGTCGCCCTGGTAAGATCCTAGTTGCGACGCTGCCTGCAGACCTGCGCGATGTCCCGAGCCAATTTGATCTTCTAGGTCAAAAAGACCAGCAGCCCGACCCGCAACATAAACCCCTTCCGGAATATGATGGGGTATTAACTGTTCGACGAGCTCGCTGTGTGCAAACCGCACTCCCGCCTGATAGGCTACATCTGCGTTCGGTGCCCAACCCACACTCATCATGATCCCATCGCACGCAAGTCGCAAATGCCCCATACGATCAGGCTGCCCTTCCCCATCGAGTGGACAAAGAATCGCGCCGTTCACTTTGGTCCCCCGCGAACCTGCGGCAGCTTCGTAAATCGTGTGGCCGCGAAAAATCTCAATGCCTGCAGCGGTCACCTGCTTGTCCAACTCGCTCGGCTCACCATCGTGCCGCAGATCGACCACCGCGACGACCGTGATGCCCGCGTCGACAAAATCAAGAGCGAGTCGGTATCCCTCGGTGTTTGCTGTGAGAATAACAGCCCTCTGGCACGGTGACACGCGGTACAAATAAATCAAACGCTGTGCCGCCGTACCAAGCATGACACCGGGAAGATCGTTGTTCTGAAAAACGGCCGGTTGTTCGATACAGCCCGTGGCAACTATGCTACTTCTGGTCCGAAGTTTCGTCAGCCGCTTTTCATCCACCAGTGCAACCCAGTGATCAGCATAGTAGCCTGCTACCTGCGTTTCGCAGCGGATCTGTAGATTTTCAAGCGCGTTGGCCCGGGCCACGAGGTTCTCAAGTCGCTCACCCGCCGCCCGCGAACGGGTATGCTGCGTGAGTAAGCTGCCTCCCAAGTGTGGTTGTTCATCCACTAAAAGAACGTCGAGACCTGCCTCTGCCCCAGTGATTGCCGCAGCCAATCCGGAGGGGCCGCCGCCGGTGACCAAAAGATCGCAGAAGGCATAGTCTTTAGGCGTCGCCAGCGGTTGGGCCTGCGGGTTGATTTTGCCCAGACCGGCAATCTTTCGCATCTGGTTTTCATAGGCCGGAAAAAGGCTTCGCGGCGTGTGGAAAGCCTTGTAATAAAACCCAACCGGCATCAAAGAGCCAAACCGATCGATGATCTTTAAGCGATCACGATCCAGGCCCCCTATCGTATTGACCGACCGTACATCCAGGTCAGGAACGATCGATAAAGTATCCCCGCGCAAATTGGTCCGGCTCCCATCTTCGACCAGGCAGTTCACGTCGTAACCGGTGAGGCTGTAGACGCCGCGCGGACGATGGTATTTGAAACTTCTACCGAGGACACGCGTACCTGCTCCCCAAAGTGCACTGGAGAGTGAATCTCCTGCAAAACCTTGATACGGTTTGCCTTCAAAGCGGAACGTAACCGGTCGCTTGCGGTCAATCCATTCACCTTCTCGATAAGGTAAGCGATCAGACATCTTCGCCGTACTCCTCAAAGAGATAGGTCCGCAGAAAAGTGTCGCTCACAATATCCCGCTCGGCGATGAACCAGGTTCCACTAGGTGTGTGATACCACCACTCTTTCTGAATACCCGGAGCCCCATCACGATTAAAAACGTAGTCGGCCCACTGGGCATCACTGAGGGGGTTTTCCTTTGTTGCATCGGGCAGTGGACGAAACTGCCCTCCAAAATAAAATTCCTGCAGCGGGCGAGGGCCATTAATCGGACAGTGAATGATTTTCATACTTTTCTCTCTCAGTGCCCGACCGAGGCGGCACCCTTTTCGCCCACAAGTTTGAAATCCAAAAAGCGCGAGACATGGAAGGGTCGAATCAATGTGTGATTCTCGCCAGTTGCAAGCGTATGTGCCATCGTCAGCCCACTGATCGGGGTGGCCTTGAAGCCCCAGGTTCCCCATCCGGCATCCAGATAAAAGCCCTCGATCGGTGTGGTGCCCATAATGGGTGAAAAATCGGGAGTCATATCACACAAGCCTGCCCACTGACGCAAAACTTTCACATCGCCAAGCAGAGGAAATAAATCGATCAAATGTCCTGCTGTGCCCTCGGCAAAATCGAGTGAAGAACGCATTGAGATCAATTCATAGGGGTCGAGCGATGCACCGGCAACCAGTTCACCCCGCGAGGACTGACTGACATAGAGATGAAGGCTGGCAGAAACGACAATCTTATTGAGCCAAGGCTTAAGCGGTTCGCTTACCATGGCCTGGAGTGGATGAATCACCAAAGGAGTTCGCAAGCCAACCATTTCCGTAATCGAAGTGGTCCAACCTGCGACGGCAGAAAGAACTTTTTGTGTCTTAATAAACCCTTTATTGGTGTGCACCCCACACACCGCTCCGTCGCGGATTTCGATATCAGTCACTGCGGTTTGCTGATGGATTTCGACCCCACTTTGACCGGCACCGCGGGCATAACCCCAAGCAACTGCGTCGTGTCGAGCAATAGCGCCTGGGGGATGATAAAGCGCCCCATGAATCGGGGGTTGGTGTCCTCCGCACTGCAAGTCAATTTCTGGAACCATCTGCTTGATTTCGGCAGGAGTGACCAGTTCGCTATCGATCCCCAACTGCTTATTGACCTCTGCACGCCACCGTTGGGTACGGAGTGAAGCCTGCGAGTGGGCCAAGGTAAAATGGCCCCGCTGTGAGTAGAAAAGATTGAAATCGAGCTGCCGGGAGAGATCTTGAAAGAGGTCGACGCTCGCTTGATAGAATGCGGCTCCCTGAGGTGTCAGATAATTCGAACGCACAATTGCCGTGTTGCGTCCCGTGCCACCACGACCAAGATAACCCTGTTCCAGGACCGCAACATTGGTAATCCCATATTCTTTCGCCAAATAATAGGCGGCCGCCAATCCATGCCCGCCTCCACCAATAATCACGACATCGTAGGCATCGCGGAGCGGACCAGGCACGGGAAACATCCGCGACTCCGGATAGGCACTCGAAAGACCAAACTTGAGCAGGCGGTATGGCATGGGGTGAAAACTTGCCGAAACCCGGATCCCGGGGCATTACAAGATCAGTGATTAAAAACGGCGATTAAAAAGATGTCAGATATTGGTCCACTTCCCAGGCACTCACCTGGCCGAGATACGTTTCCCATTCCCGCTTTTTGAGTGTTATAAACTCATCTGCAATAACGCCCAGCGCCCCGCAGACAATTTCATCCTTCTCGAGCGCATCGATCGCTTCCGCCAGCGATTGCGGAAGAATTTGCGTGCCTGAAGCGCGAATCTCTTCCAGAGGACGCGCATACATATTTCCCAAATTGGGCTCGCCCGGATCGAGCTTTTGCGCTATCCCGTCCATCCCGGCGGCCACGTAGGCCGCCAAGGCGAGATAAGGATTGCAACCGGCCGAAACGGTGCGATCTTCGAAATGCCCCGGTCCTGCCGTGCGAATCATTTGTGTTCGATTGTTGTCGCCGTAACTCACAAACGCCGGCGTCCACGTGAAACCACTGCGATTCGAAGTCAGTCCTGTACCGAGCTTCAGCCTTTTGTAGCAGTTGACTGTCGGACTGGTCACCGCACACAGCGCCCGGGCGTGATGCAATACACCTCCCAAAAAATGATAGGCAATCTCTGAGCAACCCAGCCCGCGCGAATCCGACAAATCTTCAAATACCCCTTTTCCAGTCTCTACATCGGCCAGATGAAAATGAACGTGCAGGCCACTGCCTGTCTGCTCAGCAAATGGCTTGGCCATATGTGTGGCAATCGCTCCATATTTTTTCGCAATTTGCGAAGTCGCCATTTTGAAAAATGTCACTCGGTCCGCGGTGGTCAGTGCATCTTTGAAATCAAAGTTAATTTCGTACTGGCCGTTCGCATCCTCGTGATCGGCCTGATAGACGCCCCAACCCAAACGATTCAGATTGCTCATCAAGTCTTGCAGGTACACCATCGCGGGTGCCATCGAGCGGAAATCGTAACACGGCTTGGCAAGACGATCGACGTGATCAGGGTCCCAGGGAGCAATCGTCCCGTCTTCGTTACGCGTGACCAGAAAATGTTCTGGCTCCATACCGACATTGAAAATGTAACCGGCGGCACACACCTCAGCGAGTACACGCTTGAGATTTGTCCGCGGACAGAATGGGTAAGACTCGCCATCGACGAAAAGATCCGACGCAAACCGCGCTGTATTCGACATCCAGGGGAGCGGGGTATAGCTCTGTAGATCAATGCGAGCGAGCATATCGTGCGCGTGCGGACCCTGGCCGGCACCCCAAACCGCTGCTCCGGCAAAACCGGCTCCGTCATCGATCATCGCATCGAGGGCCTCGATAGGCACCATTTTAACTTTGGCTGTGCCGTGGATGTCGACAAACTGCGCAAGCAGAAATTCAATTTTGTCTTTTGCCAACTGCTCGCGGATTTGCTCTCTCTCAGCCATCGTTCGGTCCTCGTGAAAAAAGTGTCTCTAAATATGTGCTGTTTTTGCAAAAACTTTCTTGCCTACTGATCCCCTCGACCCGGCACCCAATCGGTACCTGCCAGAGGTACGCGGGCCATCGCGGCAGATTCCACACTGAGGGCAACCAAATCTTCGGGCTCCAGATGGTGTACGTGACTTTTACCACACGCCCGGGCAATGGTTTGGGCTTCAAGCGTCATCACCTTCAGGTAATTCGCCAGCCGGCGACCTGCGGCGACCGGATCGAGCCGGGCTGCACGCTCGGGATCCTGCGTACTGATGCCCGCCGGATCGTTTCCCTCATGCCAGTCATCGTAAGCACCGGCGGTCGACCCGAGGGCCTGGTACTCGGCTTCCCACCGAGGATCGTTATCCCCAATGGCAACGAGCGCGGCGGTGCCGATCGAAACTGCATCTGCCCCGAGTGCCAATGCCTTAGCGACATCCGCACCGTTACGGATACCACCGGAAAGAATGAGCTGAACTTTGCGGTGCATGCCTAATTCTTGCAGAGCATCGACGGCGGGTCGGATGCAGGCAAGGGTCGGCTGGCCGACATGTTCGATGAAAACCTCTTGCGTTGCGGCGGTGCCGCCTTCCATCCCATCGAGGACCACCACGTCGGCTCCTGCCTTTACCGCCAATGCTGTATCGTAGTAGGGCCGTGCCCCTCCGACTTTGATATAAATCGGTTTCTGCCAGTCGGTGATCTCGCGGAGTTCAAGGATCTTGATGGCCAAATCGTCCGGCCCTGTCCAGTCTGGATGTCGACAGGCGGAACGCTGGTCGATTCCTTCTGGGAGCGTTCGCATTTCGGCAACGCGTGGCGAGATTTTTTGTCCCAGCAGCATCCCCCCACCACCTGGCTTGGCACCCTGGCCGACAACAATTTCAATCGCATCCGCCTTGCGCAAATCATCAGGATTCATTCCATAGCGTGAAGGCAAATACTGATAGACCAGCAGTTGGGAGTGCCCTCGCTCCTCCGGTGTCATTCCCCCGTCTCCGGTGGTCGTTGAAGTGCCTGCCAAGGTAGCCCCGCGACCGAGCGCCTCTTTTGCATTTCCCGAAAGAGAGCCGAAACTCATCCCCGCAATCGTAATCGGGATTTTTAATTCAAGTGGTTTTTGTGCAAACCGGCTACCGAGGACCACTCCCGTGCCACACTTTTCTCGGTAACCTTCAAGCGGGTAACGCGACATGGAGGCGCCAAGAAAAAGCAAGTCATCCAGACCCGGAACTTTGCGTTTGGCACCGGCACCTCGTATGTCGTAAAGACCAGTGGCTGCTGCGCGGCGAATTTCCGAAAGCGTGTAGTCGTCAAACTTCGCACTCTTGCGAGGCGTCGTCGATGGATTGGTAGAGGACACGGTTTCTTTTTCTTTTGCTACGTTATTTGTATTGTTCTTCAAAGGATTCGAGCATTAGTAAGCATCCGCATGATCGACGTCAAAGTGATACAATTGGCGAGCTGAGCCATAACGCGTAAATTCTTCCGCACGCACATCACTGATCTGGGCTCTCTCCAACAGTCCCGTAAGATGCTTGAGGTGCTGCTCGCGCATCTCCTTCTTCACGCAGTCCGCTCCCAGACTTTGAACCTCGCCCCTGACAAAAAGCTTCGCTTCGTAGATGGAATCGCCAAGGGCATCTCCTGCATTGCCAAGCACCACCAGATTGCCACTTTGTGCCATGAAGGCCGACATATGTCCCACATCCCCCCGAACAACAATGTCGATGCCCTTGATGGAGATCCCACAGCGGGAGGAGGCATTGCCTTCAATGACCAACTGACCTCCGCGACCGGTTGCACCGGCGTATTGACTGGCATCCCCGGTGACTCGAATCGATCCAGACATCATATTTTCGCCCACACCGGGCCCCACCGAACCCTCCACATGAATTTGCCCCGACTGATTCATACCGCCACAGTAATAACCGACACTCCCACGAACATTGACCGTGAGTGCTCCATCAATGCCGACCGCCACCGCGTGGCTACCCCGGGGGTTGGTCACCTCCCACTCCGTATCGGCGTCGGCACCCTGCTGGAGTAAAGCTGCCTGCCGATGCAACTCTGCATTCAATTCTCTGAGCGATCGCTCTTGTAAATCAAAAAGGGCCACGCGATTCAATGCTCCCAAAAATAGACTGTAGCAGGTTCCGGTTCCCAGACACGCGCTTTTTCGATACCGGGCAGGGCGACTAACGCCCGATACTCTGACCCGAACGCCACGTAATCCTCTGTTTCTGCCAAGACTGCAGGCTTGCACGCAATAGGATCACGCAGGACACCAAAACCCGTTCGCGTACTAACCACAAACGTATAAAATCCATCCAGGTCGTTCAGCGCCCCCTCAAGTGCTTCACCCAGAGCAAGGCCGCAGTCGATGTGGTAGGAAAGATAGGCCGCTGCAACTTCGGTATCATTTTCTGTTTCAAAATCGACGCCTTGGCGTTGCAACTCTCTGCGCAGATTATTGTGATTGGATAGCGAACCATTGTGCACAAGGCACTGGTCCGGTCCCGTAGAAAACGGATGCGCGCCCCGAGTGGTTACAGCGGATTCTGTGGCCATCCGCGTATGGCCAATTCCATGGGTTCCGCTCATTTGAGCAATATTGAATCGCCGAGCGACTTCGGCCGGAGGACCCACTTCCTTAAAAATTTCCACCGACTCCCCGCGACTCATAATCCGCAAACCTGGAAATTCGCGATGGATCATCTCTCCAACCGCCTCGGTGGCCGCTTTATCGATCTGGAGTACGGCATGGGTTTCAATGATTTTTAAATCTACCGCCTGCGAGAAACGTGTCTGGATGGCACGCTGCAGTTCCGGAAACTCTGTCTCCGCAGCCCCCGACTGGACTGTAAGTTTGAGCTTGTCTGTGTCGGCTGGCCCATAAACGGCGATCCCCGCACTATCGGGTCCACGATCGCTCATCGGAATGAGCATGCTTTCTAAATGCACGCCCAATTGAGACTGCAGTTCGGCATTCTTTAAAAATAGACCGACAATCCCACACACGTGCCAAGGGCTCCCACAATTTTCAGCCAAGAAGGGCCGTTCCCGAAAGAGGAAATTATAAAGGGACGCTGATGGGTTGGACAGTAGGCCAACCGGAGGGCAAAGAGCGATGGAAGTGTCTTTGCGACTCAGAAAACAACAAAACGGCCTGCTTAAAAGGTGCGCAGAGCAACTAAAAATCTTGGGCGCATCGGAAGTGGGGAATTACTCGTCGAGTTCCCCAGCTTCGGCTCGCTGGATGCCTTGGGCGGCAGCTTCTTGGCTCAGGGGAAATTCCGGACCAGGCGCAAAGTACTGCACATCGTCGTCGAGATAGAAGGGAGTCGGCAATGTTTGCCCCCCCACGTTGACCTGACAGCCCGAGGCAACGAAAACGATAGCGAGGATAGGCAGGGGCAACCAGAGAACTAACCGCGAAAGTGAATGACCCGTTCCATGCATCCCATTTCTCCTCGAGCGACAGAATTTAAATCGTCTTCTTATGCATAAAGATATTAAGCCGCATAATCGTTACTTCCGTTATCGACCAACAGGTGAATCAACTTGCATCTGATTCCGTAAAAGTTTGCTTGGAATACCTAATTTCAAAAGAGATAGCTTGCTGTCACCCCGCGCGATTCTTGGAGAGTCGGGATGGTGTGTCGCGTGTGGCAAGACTGAAAAATCGTTTTTATTCGAACTCTTTGCCAGAAAGGGGTAAGATATCACTGGCAACCGTTGTGCTGCAGATTGTGCTGCAGGCTACAGATTGTGCTGCAGATTGTGCTGCAGAAAAGTGGGCTCGCGCACCGCAGAATCGTAATCGTTTTTGCCCTATTGGAAGCAGGGGAGTCGATGGCATTTTTTGCTGCTGGCATTGATAGTATTTTTCGCCGCTTCGTGGTGTTCCAGACGGTGTCAAGAATGCGCACCCTTGTGGTCTGCTGCTTGCTGTTGCTGCCGATGATTTTTTCGCGACCGCTAGGGGCGCAACAAGGTCGTAGTCAGGCCGTTATCAAACCGATCTATTTCGCTGCGCTCGAGGCGCTCAATCGAGGCCGCCATAAACAGGCCGTCAATGGTTTTCAACAAGCCGGTCGAAGTGCCATCCGCTTTGGAAGTCAAAGATGGATCGATTCGATCTGCTACTACTCAATGCTTGGCGAAGCACTCTATCGTCAAGGCCAACTCGAAGAGGCACGTAATAATTTTGAATCTGCTTTGAATATCTATCTGCAGAATGCAGATTGGATGCTGCGAATGAAATTTCCACCGTTGATTGCCCCTAATAATCATCGAGCACGCAGTCCAGAGTGGGCCCGCAGTCGAAGGAAATTTATTCTGGGGAACTTTCCCGAAGTTTTTTCGATCCTCCGTGGGGGTCCTAAACTCGTGACGGGGAATGGGAAATCTGGTATCAGCAACGTACAGAAACTCCAATCGCTCCACGCGACTGAAGTTGTCCGCTGCACGACATTGGCTATCCGCCGCTACACCGAACTGTACGGACCGCTGGCGGAATACAATCCACTCCTCGAAAAAGTTCAGGCGGCGCTCGTTAAGCGACAGACATCTCCCAACCATTGGTCGCAGGTCTGGATCGATCTCCCTCTCGGGGTTGCCCAAGCAACCTTGGGTAAAACAGAGGTTGCCGCGGCGACGCTACAACGAAGCCTGGTCGTGAATGGAAAATTAGACCATCCTCTCACCGGTGCAGCGCTGTTGGAATTGGGGCGTCTGCATCTTCAAGAATCCCGATACGATCAAGCCACAAATTTTTTTCAGGCAGCTGCGCTTTCCGCCTTTTACTACGACCAGCGACTCGTGATTCAAGAAGCATTTAATCTTGCTTTTATTGCACACGCCGCGAGCGGACGCAGTGGCATTCCACCAAACTTCGTCGATGCCACCCTCTGGGCCAAACGCAATAATCTTGAAGAGATGGTTGCCTCCCTTTTAATTCGGACTGCCGAAGGATTTGCTAACGCTGGCAATCCCAAGGAGGCCAAGGCAACGCTTAATCGTGTCCAGGCAATACTTCGCCGCAACAAAATATCGGGGAGCCGGATTGGTGCCGAAGCCAATTATGTCGCCTTTGTGATTGCGATGAATCGGGGCGATACTGTTGCCGGAAGGCAGTTTCTTGCTGACGCGATGCAGTTTGAGAAATTTGGCTCAGTGCGTTTATTTCATGGACTGCTGGTCGATAGAGCCTACTTACAGGGGAGTATCCGTGATCGAATTGCAATGCAACTCTTTGCAGAAGTACTCGGAGACCCATCTGCGCTCGTGTGGCGACACGAACCCTTAGAAGCGTGGAGCCAGCTACTCGTGCCGCAGGTAACCGCGATAGAACACTGGTTCAACGCGGCTCTCAAGCGAGAAAAACCCCTCTCTGCAATGGAAATCATAGATCGACTCCACAGAGCCCGTTTTTACAGTACGCAACCTTTGGGCGGTCGCTTGCTTAACCTGCGTTGGGTCATGCAGGCAAATGCGTCGGCCTTACCTCAGAAAGCGGTCCTGCAACGCCAGGAATTTCTCGCAGCTTTTCCTCGCTTTGGGGAACTTGATCGTAAGGCTAGTGAAGTTCGTACCGACATCAAACAGAATCCACTGCTTCCGTCGGATGTCCGCTTGGGGAAAAAACAGGAGAAGCAACTGAAGAACCTCGTAAAAATTGCCGCCGAACAAGAAAAACAGCTGTTAAAAATGGTGGTCCGTCGAGAACCGGTAGACATGGTGTTTCCTCCTCTACGAAGAGGTGAAGCAATCCAGGGCAGCTTGAAAGACGGAGAGGCTATTTTGATGCTTCACGCGACAAAGCAAGCGCATTACGGGTTTTTAATGACCAAAAAAAACCAACGCGGCTGGAGAATACATTCCCCGGAGAACGTGCAGAACAATCTGAAGAACTTGTTGCGAGCGATGGGGCTGCATGAGGCGAACAGCACGGTCAAATTATCTGATCTCAAAGCGGATCGTTGGAAGCAGCCGGCCGAGGAATTGCTTCAATCGCTTACCAAGGGCGCAAAGATCGATCTAGGAAAAAATATTACTGATTTAACGATCGTTCCAGACCACTTTTATTGGTACATCCCGTTCGGAATTCTACCAGTGGGAAGTCAAAGAACGCAGACGTTGCTTTCTGAAACCCGAATGCGCTACGCACCCACGCTCGGACTATCACAGCGCGATGGGCGCGGCAGAAAACAATCCGGCGATTGGGCGATCGTGCAAGGGCAACTTTATCCCGGAGAAGATCCCGAATTAGCACTGGCCGTCACCGAAGAAGTCAGCAAGCTGGTCCCAAAATCTAACGTTGTGGGTCAAGCGTTTAAAACCCATGGGCATGCCTTTGTGAGCCTATTGGATGGACTACTCGTTTGGGATGACCTCGATAATGGCAATCAGAATCCGCTCAATTTAGCGCCTCTGCAAATTGACCGTGGTAAAGATGGAGCAACCATCCAGCACTGGCTTGGCATCCCCTGGGAAAGCCCCGACGTCATCCTCTTGCCGGGCTTTCATACCCCCACTGAAAACGGATTAACAAAGATGAAACCAAAGGGCATCAGTCGGTTGGGTGATGAGCTTTTCCTGACAAGCATGGGGCTCTTGGGTGCCGGTAGTCGTACGCTCCTCCTGAGCCGATGGCGAACGGGGGGTAGAATCACGGCTGATTTACTGAAGGAATTCATCCAAGAGTTGCCAAACACTTCGGCACCCGATGCATGGCAGCGGGCGGTGCAAATTGCAGAGCAGACCCCGCTCAATCCGGCAACGGAACCCCGCGTCGAAGCAGATCCCGATGGGCCGCAAGTCACGGGAGGACATCCCTTTTTCTGGAGCAGTTTTGTTCTGATCGACCCTGGGGCGGCAGGGATCGCCGGAAAAAAAGAGCCACCGGAAAATTTAGCATTCCCCGATGCGGCAGGAGACGGCGAATAAAAAATTTGGCTCTGCCGACTCATTTTGTCGAATGATCGTAAGTGCTTGGTCTTAAAAATCCTTAGGCGCTATTTCATGGGCGCTATTTCATGGGCGCTATTTCATGGGCGCTATTTCATGGGCGCTATTTCATGGGCGCTATTTCATGGGCGCTATTTCATGGGCGCTATGCAGGGGCGCTATGCAGGGGCGCTATGCAGGGGCAGCAAAATTTTTATAATCTACGGTTTCGTTTTTTTAACAATGAACCGTTTCGGCTAAGCCTAGAGTTGCGCTAGAAAGGCTTATGCTGGTGGGTTCCTTGGACTTGGCATTCCACAGCCGTAAGACGTAAAATTTGTACTTTGCCGGCAAATTCAACCGAGAAACACGATTGAAAGAAAATGACTCCTCAAACCACACTCTCCGACGCTATTGAATCAACCATCGCATCACTCCCTGCACACATGCAAGATTGGGTCCGAAAGGAAGCCGACCTGTGCCAACCCGACTCTGTCGAGATCATCACTGGCAAAGCAGACCAGATCATCAAACTCGAGAACGAGTTGGAGGCATCCGGTGCCTACACCCGCCTTGACGAGGATGTCTACGGAAAGCGTTGCTTCCACGCCCGAAGTGACAAAAATGACGTTGCCCGCGTCGAGGAACGTACCGTCATTTGTACCGAGGACCCGGTCGAAGCGGGTCCGCTGAACTTCTGGGTGGATCCCGAGGAGATGCACGGCAGGCTCGACAAACTCTTTGACGGGGTCATGAAGGGACGCACCATGTATGTGGTGCCGTTTGTTACCAATCCCGCCGACAGCCAGTTTGCTACTGCCGGCGTCCAGTTGACCGACAGCGCCAACGTTGTCTGCAACCTCTACCGGATGAGCAATCTCCATGATGGCTGGCGCATCCTCGAAAAGCAGACTCGCTTTCCCCGTATCACCCACAGCTATGGGACCCTCAGTAAGGAAGATCGGTGGATCACCCACTTCCCGAAGGAACTCTACTGCCGCACCATCAACAGCGACTACGGTGGAAACGCACTCGGTCCCAAGAAGATATTCGGCCTGCGGCTCGTCGGCATCCAGGCCCTGGAGAACGCCCGTAAGAAATCTCAACCCGACGAGGATGTCGGGATCGAGGTCGTTGAGCACATGGCGTTATTCGGCATCGACTATGGCGACCGCCGCATTCACTTCGGCGCCGCGTTCCCCAGCATGTGCGGGAAGACCAATATCGCCACCGGCGTCGCAGAGGGTCCCATGGCCCAAAATAAGGTCTTTACGCTTGGCGACGACATTATTGGCGGCGCCACCAAGAAGGGCGATGGCAGACTTTACGTGAACAACATCGAGGCTGGCATGTTCGGTGTCACCAAGGGCATGAGCGACTTTGCCAATAAGATGCTCATGGAAGCGTTGCGTAATCCCAAGCCCGAAGTTCAGGACTGCGAAGGGGGTCCCATCTTCACCAACCAGGTTCTCGTCGATAACAACGGGAGCAAACGCGTTTGGTGGAGTGAGAGCGGCGAAGACTTCCCCCAAGGCGACGGCATCACCACCTGGAACTGGCTCGGCGAGGAAATCGATGCTTCCGCCGAGGAGAAGGACCAGAAGAACGCCCGCGTTACTATGCCCATCCGCAATGTACCGCACTTGGACTCTGACTACAGCAATAACGACGGCGTACCGCTCGACGTGGCCCTTATCGGCGGCCGCTCAAGCAAGCTGCATCCGCTTATCAGCCGTGCCCGCTCCTGGAACGAGGCCGTCTACCATGCCTTGTGCCAGTTCAGTGAGCCTACCGCAGCCGCCGTTGGGCAGAAGCCCCGCTACGACCCGATGGCGAACCGTCCCTTCATTGCCTTCAACGTGAGTGACTACGCTCAGAAGTGGCTGGACATCCCTGAGAAGACGCCAAAACCGCCTGCGGTCTTCAGCGTCAACTGGTTCCGTCGCGACGACGACGGGAATTTTATTTGGGATGGCTTCGGCGCAAACTACCGCGTCCTCGACGCGGCGGTCCGTCAGCTGGAGCGGAAGGACACATGGGTGGAGACCCCCATCGGCCTCGTTCCCAAGCCAGAACACATTGACATCAGCGGGCTCAAATACACCACGACGACCGAGCAACTCGCCGAGATTCTCGTCCCCGACAAAGAGGCCCTCAAGAGTGAAGTGGCCAACCGCGAAGGGTGGCTCAACGAGCTCGAAAACGGACTGGAAACGGGTAGCGAGGGTCGAGGTGCTCCCAAGAAGCTTCCCCAGGCCATCTGGGACGAACATGAGGCCTTCAAGAACCGCGTGGGGGAATACTGCGGATAGGGCAGAGCGGCGGCGTGGGCTGGATTACCCCTCAGACAGGGTCCAGTCCGCTGGATCCTCGGTTGGGTTGCTGCCGAAACAAGGTGACGTGCGCATCAAGGGATAACTTTGCGCAAACTGGACACACTGTTTGTCTCGCTCAATCGCTCACATTTCCACGCTCAATTTCACTTAAGCTCTTCCGAAAAAAGCTACCTCCAAGAACAAACGTTGCCGGTCATTCTGCTGCATGCAAAGCGGTTTGTTGTCGAACGGTTCGTACCAGAGCGGCCCCTGAATGATGGAACCCAAACGCCGCTACGTGGACATCCTGTGTTCGTGGCGCAGCATGCGACAGCAACCTACTGCCGTCGTTGCCTTTCCAAATGGCATCGTATTGCGCCGGGTATTACCTTGAACGATGAACAGATAGCCTATGGCATCGAAGTTCTCGAAATGTGGTTGAAGCCTCAAATTCCAGAAAATTCCTCTGCCATTCTCCCTGAACAAAGAACCTTGTTTCTCGAATAGAGAGCCATTCTTGTTCCTGCACGTTTCCCCACTTAGACTGAGTACATGGATTTCGACACTCCCTCATCGTTCCCTACGACGCGCATGCGGCGACTCCGCTATCTGCCAGCGGTTCGCGCGCTCGTTCAGGAAGTGAAGCTTTCGGCGTCAAAACTCATTTTGCCACTCTTTGTTTGTAGCGGTACGCAAGTGCGTAAACCGATTGTCTCCATGCCGGGGCATGAACAGATTTCGGTCGACCAACTCGGTGCAGAACTTCTCCAGATACAAGCACTCGGCATTGGAGGCGTTCTGTTGTTTGGCATCCCCCACAAAAAGGATGCCAAAGGTTGCGATTCTTTAAGCAGCGACGGAATTATCCAGCAAGCTTTAAGGGCCGCAAAAAAAGCGACGCCTGAAATCTTGGTCATTACCGATGTCTGCTTTTGTGAGTACACAGACCATGGACACTGCGGGGTTCTCTCTGAGAGTAGCGGGCAAACGGATGTCGATAATGATGCCACGCTGGAATTACTTGCCCGACAGGCAGTGAGCCACGTCGAAGCTGGCGCCGATATGGTCGCCCCGAGTGGGATGATGGATGGAATGGTAGGAGCAATACGAAAAGGTCTGGATCATTCCGGCTATCAACATGTTCCCATTATGAGTTATGCCGCAAAATACGCGAGTAGTTTTTACGGACCATTCCGCGATGCAGTAGAAAGCACACCGGGTTCCGGAGATCGCCGTACCCATCAAATGGATCCAGCCGTTGCTGCCGGGCAAGCGCTGCGGGAGGTCGCTCTCGATCTAGCCGAGGGGGCCGATATTATCATGATCAAGCCAGCTCTGGCCTATTTGGATGTCATTGCACAGGTGAAGGATCGATTTCCCGGAGTTCCTCTCGCCGCGTACAACGTTTCTGGCGAATACAGTATGGTCCAGGCAGCCGCTGAACGAGGTTGGATCGACGAGCAAGAAGTCACAAGCGAGATGTTGATTGCCATGCATCGTGCGGGGGCCAATCTGGTCGTCACGTACGCTGCAAAGAACGTGGCTCGCTGGACAACGCAATAAAAGGCTGCCGGGGTTTAAACGCTAAAAAGGCACTTTTTAGCGATTTTCCAGGGGATGCCTGCCCTGAATCTAAATTTTTTCACAGCGGTGTCAGGACGAGGGCTGCGAGGCCGGAGAAGTTATCTAGTCGTTCCGGCTGTCATGGCCAGTAAAGTCTACGGTAAGTCCCTGCGCGTCATATATTTACATTTTCTTGAATTTGTCTGCCGCGCAAGCGAAATGTGGTATTTATTGGGTGTTCTCTATTTTTTACCCACAATCTTTAGAAAGCGTCTTTTTTAGCTGGGGCGATTTTGCGTGGGATGCGGTTTGTCAAATCTCCTGCGGTAGGTACCATTCGATGCTTATGCCACTTCATTCCAAGTCCTCTGCAGCGCTTCAATTCGCTCATCCGCTCCCTTATGGAGCGATTGTTCACGATGGCGGGGTGCAGTTCGTTGTCTTTAGTCGCAGTGCGACGGCGATGCGTGTTCTCCTCTACGATGCCATCGAAGATCACGAGCCTTCGGCAGTTATCCACTATGATCCCGAGTCGGATCGCTGGGGCGATGTGTGGAGTATTTTTATGCCTGACCTTCCGCCAGGACAGCTCTATCACATGCAGGCAGACGGGCCCTATGAACCTGAGATGGGACACCGCTTTGATGGAACGGCACGATTGATCGATCCCTACGCGCGCGCACTCTCTGGACATTTCCTCCAAGCGGACGATGGAATTATTCGCCCACCTAAATGTGTTGTGATTGATGATGATTTTGACTGGGATGGTGATCGCCATCTCCGACGCAATCTTTCAGAGACTGTCATCTATGAAATGCACGTTCGTGGTTTCACACGTTCAGATACGAGCGGAGTTGAGCATCCGGGCAGCTATCTGGGAGTCATAGAGAAAATTCCCTATCTCCAGTCTCTGGGAGTAACTGCCATCGAATTAATGCCTATTCACGAGTTTCCGATCAAAGATTTCCATGGAAATGATTTGAAGCATCCCAATTATTGGGGATACGATTCGATGGCTTTTTTCGCTCCCCATCGGGGATACGCCGTAGGCCAAGAACCAGGATCGCAAGTCCATGAATTCAAACAAATGGTCAAGGCACTGCATCAGGCTGGAATCGAAGTTATTTTGGATGTGGTCTTTAATCACACGTGTGAAGGAAACGAGTTAGGACCAACACTCAGTTTCAAAGGGCTGGAAAATCGCGTCTACTACATGCTCGAAAACGGGGGGCGATTTTATCGGAATTACTCCGGGTGTGGAAATACAATCAACGGCAACCATCCTATTTGCCGAGAAATGATTTTCAACTGTCTCAGGCACTGGGTCCACAATTACCATGTGGATGGATTTCGTTTTGATCTCGCCTCAATATTGAGTCGAGATCGCAACGGGCAACTAGTCGCGAATCCGCCACTTGTAGAGATGATCGGTGAAGACCCCATGCTGGCCGATACAAAAATCATCGCCGAAGCCTGGGATGCGGCAGGTGCCTATCAGGTAGGGACTTTCGCTAATTTACGGTGGGCAGAATGGAACGGTCAATATCGCGATGACGTCCGCAGCTTTTGGCGCGGTAACGACCAATTACGAGGGAAATTGGCCACTCGACTCGCTGGTTCAAGCGATCTCTATGAGCGCGGTGGACGTAAGCCTTACCACAGCATCAATTTTGTCACTTCCCACGACGGTTTCACACTCAATGATCTAGTAAGTTATTCACGAAAACATAATGAAGCCAACGGCGAGGGCAACCGTGATGGAGACGACAATAATCACAGTGCCAACTATGGAATCGAGGGGCCAACCGACCAGGAAAATATTGACCTCACACGTCAGCGACAAATCAAAAACATGCTGGCGACGCTTTTGGTAAGTCAGGGAGTTCCCATGATTGTGGCAGGCGATGAGTGCCGCCGCACACAATACGGTAATAATAATGCTTACTGCCAAGACAATACAATTTCCTGGTTTGATTGGTCACGCGTTGAAGAACATGCCGACCTTGTTCGGTTTACTCACACGCTGATTGAGTTTCGCAAGGCTGAACCGACACTGCGACGAGAATCTTTTTTAGAAGGTGTGGCCCATAAGCCGGGCGAGTTACCGGATGTCAGTTGGTATGACCTCAGTGGAGAGACCGTGTGTTGGGACAAAGATGAAAAAACGCTGACCTGTCTTTTGCGGGCTGTAGGCGATTCTGAAGGCTCTCCAGGTGGACGACATATATTGATTCTTTTCAACGCGAATGACCAAGATACTGAGTTCGTCCTTCCAGCCAAATCACGCTCTTTCAACTGGCGATTACTCTTCAATACAGCAGCCCCCAGCCCCGAAGACATTTTTCCCGATGGAAATGGTCCACCACTGCCCCGTCACCGCACGTTGCAAGTCGGCTTCCGATCCATGGTTTGCTACACAGCAGCACTCAAGACAAGCAATAGGGGTCACGCCGGAGGCTGATTCGACACTCGAGATGCATTGATATTTTAGCGTGGTTCGTAGAGATAGACCGTAACCATCTCTCCAGTCTTGAGCGATCCGGCTTCTTCAGAGATGACAACGAAGCCGTCGGCCCTCACCGCAGAAAAAAGCATTGCTGCACCTTGTGGCATGACCTTGGTAACCTTGCCCTCTTCGATCTGGACTCGAACATAGTCTTTTCGACCCTCCACAGAGAGCATCGATTCCCCGAGCGGAAGTCTCTGTTCGCGGTACGGCAATGCTGCTCCCCGCCCAGTCAATTTCCGGATAGCTCGGCCAGCAAAAACATCATATCCGCAAAGGCAGGAGACTGGATTTCCGGGAAGGAGGAAAACGAGCCGTGTTTTGAAAATCCCGATACCCACCGGCGAGCTTGGGCGCATCTGGACTCCATGGATCCCTAATTCTCCATGTTCAGCAAGCAACTGTGGGACATGATCTTCGAGTCCCACGCTCGAACCCCCAGATACAATGATGATCTCCACCTCGGCCTGAAATGCCTTAAGAATGCATTCTGGATCGTCGGGCACAATGCCTGCTGATGTTACACAACCACCATCTCGACGAATCAACGATTCCAACATGGGACTATTGGCATCGGTAATCATAAAATCTTTTGGTGGCGTCCCTGCGGGAAGTAACTCGTTACCAGTAGTAATCAGATGAACCCTCGGCTTACATAAAACCTCAACCGCATCGATACCAATCGATGAGAGCAGGCCGATATCCTGCGGTCGTATTCGACGACCCGCGGCGAGAACAAGCGTGCCAGATGCAACATCTTCGCCCGGAAGTCCAACATGTTTACCGGTCGCAACCGGATGACTTACAACGATTTGGTCATCCTGCAACCGCACATCTTCTACAGGGATAACCACGTCGCACTCGGGCGGCATGGGTGCGCCGGTCATAATTCGAATCACATGCATCGAAGATAATGGACTTGAGTATGGTTTCCCCGGATAAACATCGCCGACAACACGAAGTACAACCGGTTCCGATTCTGATGCTTTTCTGAGGTCACTCGCACGGACGGCAAAGCCATCCATCATGCCTCGACGAAAACCAGGAACATCCACTCCGCTTGTAATCGCCTGAGCCAAAACACGGTCTGTGGATCGATCGAGTGCAATCTTTTCCGTTTGTAGTGACGGAATTTCGCTATCGATCCAAGCGATTGCCTCGGCAACGCTCGATCGATGGGCAAACCCCGACATCCGGACATCGTGCCGAGATACCTGCCCTCGCAAGGAAAACATCGCTTTTTTAGTTGTACGATCTGCCAAAACACTCCAACCAATCAACCGGTTGACCCGTCCGATAGGGCATCTTAAATTTGAGTCGTCTTTCGACTGCATTCGTACGGTATGCTTCTCGCCCAAATGCAAGAAGATCAAATGACCGTGCAGCACCAAAGTTAATTTTAACCACTATTCGTCTTTTGCCTATCGTGGACTTTCCGGTGGCCCCCCTTCAAAATTGAACCTCGGTTAAACGTGACCGGAATCTCTGTATGTTAACCAAACGGGTAATCCCCTGCCTGGATGTGGATCGAGGACGGGTTGTAAAAGGAACTCGCTTTGTGGAACTCCGCGATGCCGGAGATCCGGTCGAGGTCGCACTTCGCTACGAGCATGAAGGAGCGGACGAACTTGTGTTCCTGGACATTACAGCCAGTCACGAAGAACGAAAATGTATGGTCGACGTTGTACGCCAAACTGCAGATGTGATTTCAATGCCACTGACCGTTGGTGGTGGCATTCGGTCACTGGACGATATTCGCACCCTATTAATGTCTGGAACTGATAAAGTTTCGATTAATTCCACGGCTGTCAAAAATCCTGGTTTTATAAAACAAGCAGCCCAACGGTTTGGGAGCCAGTGTATTGTGGTCAATATTGATCCTAAACGAGTTGAGAAAAATGGGGAAACGCTATGGGAGGTCTACATCCATGGTGGCCGACTCGCTACCGGTCTGGAAGCCGTAAGTTGGGCGCAAGAGGCAGAACGCTTGGGAGCAGGAGAAATTGTGGTTACAAGTATGGATTATGATGGAACCAAAGGGGGCTATGATTTGGAAATCACCGCGGCGGTCAGTTCTGCCGTATCGATTCCCGTTGTCGCTAGTGGCGGGGCCGGACATCCTGAACACCTTGCCGAGGCAATCCAAATCGGCAAAGCGGATGCGGTCCTTGCAGCTAGTATTTTTCACTTTGGGGAATATACCATTTCGGATACAAAGCGGTTCATGCGGGACTGTGGAATTCCTGTTAGGCTTTGATATGCCCTGCCATAAGTGATTACAATCTAACGCTGGTCTTGCATTTTCATAACGAGGAAACGCTGATGGCAACCGACCCCTCTTTAAAAATTAATCGAGCAACTGACCTTTCTGTGGACAAAATTTTCAGGGCTGTGGTGAAACTCGATGGCAGCGACCTGCATCTTAAAGTCGGACAGCCCCCGTACGTTCGCGTTGCGGGCTCCTTGCGGCCATTGAAACACGATCCTATTAGTGCGCACGAAATGCGGGATCTTTGCTTTCCGCTTATGGATGAAAGAAATAAAAATATTTTTACCGAAGAGGGGGGTGCTGATTTTGCCTACATGCTTGACGTCGACGGCACGCAATGGCGTTTCCGGGTAAACATGCTGACGCAAATGGGGCACGTCGGCCTGGTAGCCCGACGTGTCAACAATACGATTCCAAGCTTTAAAGGTCTGTATCTACCTGATGTGATTGAAGATCTTTGCCAATTTGACCAAGGACTGGTTCTTGTTGCGGGAGTCACCGGTTCCGGAAAAAGCACGACTATCGCCTCCATGCTTAACTGGATCAATGATCATCATCGCAAGCATATTTTGACGCTTGAGGACCCGATTGAGTTTCTATTTCAAGAAAACAAATGCCTGATCAATCAACGAGAAATCGGAATCGATGTCAAAAATTTTGAACTCGCCATGAAACATGCTGTTCGCGAAGATCCTGATGTGATGCTGGTCGGCGAGATGCGCGATCGTGAAACGTTCCAGACTGCAATACATGCTGCGGAAACGGGACATCTTGTTTTTGGTACAATCCACGCTTCAAGCGCTGCATCGACGATAAACCGTATCTTGGATCTATTTCCTCAAGATATGCACAGTTCGCTTCGGAGCACATTGGAGATAAACCTCAAAGCAGTCGTGGCTCAGAAGCTACTGCCTGCAATCGCGACAAATATTTCCCGAGTGCCCGCCGTTGAAGTGCTCATTATGAATAGCATGATTCGTAAACTCGTCATCGAAGAAGAGGATGAGAAACTAGCCGATGCTGTACGTTTAGGGTCCCAGGATAGAATGCAAGATTTTAATATGTCGTTGAAGAGTTTGATTGACCAGGAACTTATCTCTCAAGATGTCGCCATGGAAGTTTCGCCGAATAGACAGCAATTGAAGATGGTACTTAAGGGAATTGATGTTGCTCAGGGTGGATTGCTGTGATGTCACAACTCGTGAAAACAATCTCATTTTATTGGCCAAAACTTTTTTTCTTGAGCGGATTTATCTTTTTCCCCTCAGCGCAAATTTTTGCGCAGGATGGCGACATACTCGCTCAGCAAGTTGTTTGGCCCAACCCGCATTGGATCGACCCCGATACGTTCCGAGGTCCGGGATTTTATTTTAGTCTCCTGAAAATAGCGGTGTGTCTCCTTGTTTTTCTTCTTTGGGTTCGTTCTGCAGACTGGATCAATCAGGACCTGCTTTTTCATCGCTTAAGAAGAAACACCTGGAACCCAGTCGTGGTTGGTTGCTTTTCATTTGCGCTGCTGATGATGTGGGTGATTCCTTATTTCTGGCCCGCTTTTCTGCTGCTTTTGGTTGCTTATTCTGCACCAGTGCTGACTTATGTTTTTTACTACCGCAATCCACTCGTCGACGACCGTCTCCGGGTACTCACACCTGAACACATACGTTTTTTGGCCGCAAGAAATTTGCGGTACATCGGTATTAAACTAGACGCCAATGATCCCTTCCTCCAGCAAGAGAATCTAGGGCCTGAAGTAGATCTGTTTGCGGACCTAGATCCAGCATCTTCAACCAACCAGTCGCGCACCATTTTGGCCCGCCAGCTTGAGGGGTACGCTGCCACGACAGAAATATTTGGCGATGCACTAGACCGCAAGGCATCGCAGCTTCTACTTCATTTCAGCGATCAGATGGGGGTTCGCTAT
>Ga0114919_10000870_pt1 | contig 24239 bp, 22 predicted proteins | sample BlataG_FD_88682 | JGI IMG/M metagenome (GOLD analysis project Ga0114919, IMG submission 88682) | Deep subsurface microbial communities from Black Sea to uncover new lineages of life (NeLLi) - Black_00105 metaG | ecosystem: Environmental > Aquatic > Marine > Oceanic > Sediment | place: Atlantic... | reverse complement strand
GGAGCCTCGGAAGCCTGCACCGCGACCCCCGTATACCCCGCCGGTATCTCAACGGTACCCACATCGTTGAAGAAGTCGAGGACACCTTCGATGGTGACGATCGTGGTCCAGCCGTCCCCCTCCACCCTCACGTAGAATTCCGTCCCCTTCACGGCCGCAACGGCCGTGGGAGTCTCGATCCTGTATTCTGCGTTCTCGCGCTTCTGGATCCGTGCCCACAGCTCCCCGAACTCGATCCGGAGGGTTTTTCTGAGCGCATTACGCTCCCCCTCGGCCCTTATGCTGAGCTCGGTGCTCGGATTCATCCGCAATACCGAGCCGTCGTCGGTGAATCGGATGGCCGCACGCGTATTGCTGGAAGTCTGCAGTTGATCTCCATGGTGAAGCAGATCACCCCTGGCCCCTTCTGTCATTCCCCCGGATTCCTGTGTCACCGCCAGCCTCTTATCGAGCAGCAGCCTGTAGACTATGGCCACATTCTGCTGCTGGGCCATTATTTGTGCAGGAAGGATTCCCGCAAGCAGGAGCCCCAGCAAAGTACCTGTAATTACACGTCTCATCGGGCCCCTCCTATCGGATGATGATGGTTATGATCTGAATCTGCCCGCTCAACACCTGTTCGAGCAGATTCCGCAACGCATTCAGGTCCATCGGCCTCCCGTCGACCAGCACCTGGCCGGTAGGCTGGTACCCCTCCAGCTCGCCCGCCACACCCTGCAGATCCTGGATCTGGTCCACCATCTGCGACACTTCCTCCTCTATACCTGCCCCTATGATACCGGCCGTCGGGTCCTCCAGCCTGAACCAGAAGATGTCACTCCATATTTCATGGGTGCCCGAGGAGGTCTCGACCAGGCGCTCAACCTGCCAGGCATAGGTCTCCCCGGCCTCCAGCGCGATCGCCTCTACAGACGATGGGTATATCTCCGTGGTCTGATTTTCGACAAACTTTTCCCACACTGCGAATCCCTGCATCGCCTCTTCGGCAGAGGCGGCACCCTCCACCTTCACGACACGGATTTGAAACCGGGAGTTCAATACGGATCCGATAGCATCGGTACTCCAGAAGAACTGGGGGGTGTTGGTGGCAATAATGGGAAGCGTCCCCCCGAAGGTGATGCCGGGACCGACCAGATCCACACGGGTGGGATTGCTGACAAAAATGGGGTGTGTGAACGTGGCGCCCGGGATCGGCTGATCGTACTGGTTGAGGACCTCTACTAAGAAGGTGTAGGTACCAGAGGGGAGCAGTCCCGACTGGAGAATCAAATCCTGAAGATCCCTTAGCGTGTCTTCGTCATAACTCGATTTGCTCGGGTCGATACTGAATCTCTGGCCCTCCTGACTGAGGTCCCTGTTCCGGATCTGAACGATCTCGTTCGCCGCCAGTGTAGCGAGATAACTCTGGGCCGATGCCATTTCTTGACCGCTGAGCTGCAGCGCGCTAAGGTTATCAATCCGCATGGTTACCTTGAGAGAAATCTGCTGTGGCATAGCAGTCGTGTTTGTCAGTACCACCGTAAAGAGGTCCGGGTGCAGGCTTGTATCAACAGATTCCTGTGCCAGATCGATGAAATCCGCCACATAGAAGGTCTGCATATCGAGCTGATGCCAGATGAAGTTGACGGTCACCTGCGCCCTGCCATGTGCCGGCCACATGCAAAGCGCGGCTAGGAGTCCGCAGGCCAGGGACCATCTTGAGCCTGTGCGCATGATTAATACCTCCTCGGATTTATTACAGAGACCCTCAATGAAGGATCACGAGCTACCGGATGCGGCCAGCCGTACCACTTTACCTCATTTAATCCAGAATCACCAATTAAAGCTCGAGTAGAGCGCCCAGGCAGGCACGAGGAAAAGGAGGCCGTACAGGAGTGCCAACAGACCCGGCAAGATTATTTCAGACCAGATATTCATTCCCACATGCCAACAGCCCGCAGGAATCCCAGCGATCCCAGAGCTCGATCAATGCTCATCTCCAGCACAACAGTGGCATCGTCGCAAGCCCCGCACAGCTCAGTCAAAATAGTCTTGTACGGGATTTCACCCTCTCCCAGCGCCTTGTGTTCGTCGCTGGCCCCGTCGTTGTCATTCAGGTGAAGATGGCTCATCTTGTGGCCCATATTAACCACCCACGCGGGTTGCCCGTCACGGCTGTAAAGGTGTACATGGGCGGGGTCATAGCACATCCGGGTCGAATCACTACCGAACTCCTCGAATAACTCGCTGAAGAATTCGGCCGTAGGCTCATAGCTGTTCTCAAGACAGATAGTGATACCCGCATCGGCGGCCGCTTCGCGGGCCTCGGCCCATGTCGGTTTTGACAAACGTTTCCAGCCTGGAAGAACACCCCGGGGCAGCAGGGGATTGAAGAAGGTGTGGTATACGATCTTCTTCGCTCCCAGCGCGGCGCCTACCTCTATACCGCGTAAAAAACAATCCCGCGTATAGGAACGTATCGTTGGATCGAGGCTGCCCGGATTCAGGTCGTAGAGGGGACCATGTGCGGTTATGGTCAACCCCCTCTTATCAAATCGCTCCCTGGCACGCTCTGCATCTTCCAGAGCTCCGCTCTCCATGAGCCAATCTGTATTATACAGGGTAACCTCTATACCCAGACCCTCCCGCGTGGCGACCTCCATCGCCTTGTCCAGTTCATCCACCGCCACACTCAGAAGTAGTTGCTCGATCATTCAGCTATAACCCTTACTAGGAGCCTGTCGGAGAAACCGACGATAGCGAGGATTTCGCAGCCGATGTGTCAGGCGGGCTTTTTTTAAATAACATCTGCCACAGTGAATGGCGGTTCATATCCGCGAGCAGGATCCGCAGTTCGGCCAGGACAGCCTCGAGCTGCTCCAGATTCCGTCCTAAGGCAGGACCTTGTGTGTCGAGCTGTGAGCGGGCCGAACCGGCCAATCCACTCAGCTCACTTACCAGCGTCTGGGTGCTGTCCAGCAGACTGGAGATCCGCGGACGATTTTCCTGGAGGACCTCCGCAACAAGTCCCAGCGATTGCGTGGCCATATGCATCCCCTGAGTGAGACTGTCGGAGATCGCCACAAAACGGCCCTGGAGAAGAGAGAGACTCTCCCGTGCAGTAACCAGTGTCGTTTGAAGTTCCTCCACGACGGCCCCCACCATCTCCGGGCTGAGAAGATCCACCAGGCGTGCTGCGACTTCTTCCACCTTCACGGCCAGTGAGTCGGCCCTGGCGATTACAGCCGAAAGATCGAAGGTAGACGCCCTCCCGATATTGTCCCCGTCGACAAGCTGCCTCCCGCGATCGTCGGGAAGCTGCAGGTTGATAACCGTCTCGCCGAGCAAACCGCCCTGCGAGCCTATGTCTGCACTTGTGCCTTCGTAGAGAGGGAAATCGGCATCTATGGCCATAGTAACATCGAAGTGGAGGGTCGGCTCCAGTATCGGGTCGATATGGGCGATCTCCCCCACCCGGTACCCCCGCACGTAGACAGTCGTCCCCACCCTCATGTTGGCGAACGAATCCACGAAGACGTGGATATCCATGGTTTCGCCCTTCAGGATCCCCGCTACAGCAATGATACCTGCAACTATGGCCGCAGCCGCCCCCAGCACGAAGAGCCCCAACCCTATATCCTGCCGCTCAAAGTTCATGATTCAGAACGCCTCTCTCGTGTTTATCAAGTCACCGGGATGTGTCTTTCCACGCCGGTCGAATTCCTTAGGGTCACCGGTAAAGGCCACCTCTCCTTCCTTAATGATAATCATCCTGTCTACATATCTGAATAATCCTTCATGAAGCCCTTGTGAAGCAATAAGCACACCAGGATTAGGAGGCCGCGGATCACGATCTTCCCATTCGGGCGGCGAAGGGCCAAAAGCCAGATCGAGCAGATCGCTGCCGGAGCCGGTATCGATGTTCATCAGGGGGTCCTCTAAAACGAGCAGTGCGGGGGACATCACCCAGGCCCGCGCAAGTGCCACCTTCTTGCATGTGGACTCATCCAGCGCCGCCGGCCTCAGGCTGCTCCACCTCGACAACCCGCAGCGGTCGATCAGCACATTAACGTGCTCTCCAACTCCTTCAATGTCTTTGAAACGTGTGTGATAGAGGGCGGGCAGGGCCACATTGTACCATACAGTGAGGTTATGGATCAGGCCGCTGTTGTGAAACAGGTATCCCACATCGCGCCGCAGCTGCAGCTTCCTGTGTTCGGAGAGCCCCAATATACTGATTCCATTAATCTCAATCTCCCCTCCCTCAGCTGACTCTACCCCTATGAGTATCCGGGGGATCAGACGGGCCGCCCACTCGGATTCCACAACCAGCACAACGACCTCGCCTCTGGAAACCTCCAGGTCCAGACCGACGAGGATTATCTCTTCATTATGACGAACCCGCAGTCCCTGGCATCGTAGTACCACCTCCGCTGGATGCGGGCTTGCCTCCCCGTCTCTTACTTCATCGAATCTTTCAGCCTGCGTGACCATAGGAACATCCATCAATAATAGAAGAGCACCGAGACAATACCGGAGACCAGAAAGACAAGGGCCAGACACTCCACCACCGCCCTGGTGGTGGCCTTGGGAACGTCGGTAGGGGCGCCGGGTACGACGAGTCCGTGGAATGCTGGCAGGAGCGATATTATCGTCCCGAAGAGAAAACCTTTTAAACCGGTCACATAGAAATCGGTCATCGTAAACTGATCGATTATGTAGCCCAGGTAGGTACCGGCCGTCATGCCGGTAGTGAGCCTTGCGGAGACATACCCGAAAATCAAAGCAACGACGTCAAAATAGACCACCAGGCACATAGTGGCCAGAGTCACCCCGACAAAGCGCGGGAACACCACATAATGCAGCGGATCTATCCCCATTGTTTCCAGGGCCGTGATCTCCTCCCAAACCCGGTTGGTGCTCAATTCTGCAGCAATGGCCGTCCCTGAACGGCCGATGACCACTACCGCCGTCAGCAGGGGGCCGAGTTCCCGGACCAGAGCCGCAACGAATACGGTCCCTATAATCGCCTCGAATCCCACCTTCGAGGCCTGGTTGAGTACCTGGATTATTATAAGGGCAGTACTCACGGCGGATACGAAGGTCAAAAAAGGAAGGGCATGAAGCCCGGTGAACTTCACCTGGTTGAGGATTACACGCCAGGTATACCCTATACCGAGCGAGCGCAGCCTGAACATCACACCTGCAGCCTGGAAGGCGAAACGTATCTTGCTGGAGATGATCTGTACACTCAGACGTGCACGGGCACCCAGGCGTCCCAACAGGGTGAAGACAGATGACTGCTGCATACGTACAGTGGACATGGAGCGTCAGTATAAGGAGGCTGGGAAGCTGACGGCAAGCTCCTGCTGGACCGATATAGTGATAATTGCGATCAGCTTCCAAGTTCGTTAAGGTTAAAACTGCACAGTGCCCATCTGAAAACTACGGGTGGGCACTGATACGCTCTCGATGCGGGAAAGGGCCGTATCCGGACGAGAACTGCACAGCGAATCATCCAAACAGGTATCATGATTGATACAAACGGACAGGACAGGCGGACTTTCACGAACCTCCTGGTAAGTGCTCTCTCGCACCTGCACAGCGGGGGAGATACGGCCGTATCGCTGAGGGAGTTCCTGTCCGATGTGAGGGAGCTCTTCCAGGTTACCGGCGTACTGTGGTGGGAGCTCGACAGGAGCAGACAGTCCCTTACTCTGGTTTCCTATACGGGTCCATTCGATGCGGGAGGGGAGGGTCTGACGATTTCAGCAGCACATGGTTTCACCGGAGCCGTCCTGGAGAGCGCAACCCCACAGGTTCTGGAAGGACCTGCGCTGAAAGACAACCTGCCCGAATCCTTTACATCGCATGAGGAAGTCGAGACAGCTCTGGGTGTTCGGGTCGGCTCAAGGGAGCGGCCCACCGGCGTCCTGGTCACGCTCTTTTCCTCGGGAGCTTCGCTGGCCATGTAACAGATGGAGACCGTGCAGCTTCTTGCTTCCGAGCTGGGACGCGCCCTGGGGGTCCAGCACCTCCGGGAGGAGTTACAGACCCAGTTCAAGCGGCAAAAGCTCCTCCAGGACCTCAGCCGCATCCTCCAGTCGGATAACCCCATCGAAGAACGGCTCCACAAACTCATCGAGTCTCTGACCGGTGCCTTTGATGCCAGCTACGGGCACATCATACTTGCCGACGAAGATGGGCAGGTATTGAGATTCCGGGCAAGTTCCGGGGTTGATATGGAGGAACTCAGGAGCCTGGAGATCGAACCCGGGACCGGCATCATCGGGAAGGTCTTCCAGAGCGGTCAGCCGATTCTGGCACCCGATGTATCCGAGAACCCCGATTACGTCGAGGGCTATCCCGGCGTGCGGAGCGAGATGGCGGTTCCGATCAAGGCGGAGAGTGAGGTCATGGGGGTCCTCAACCTGGAGTCAGACCAGCTCGCGGCCTTCGATCCGGACGACCTGCGTATGGCGGGCATAACCGCCTCGCAAGCCGGTGCCATACTGCGTCACGCCCTGGACTATGACGCCGCCATGTATCACCTGATGGAGCTGGAACTGCTGAACAGGGTCACGAGGGCCATAACAACCACCGACGAAGTCGACGAACTCCTCCAGACAATCGTGCGGGAGATTCATTCGTCTCTGGATGTCACGTCGGTCGGCATACTGCTGGTTGGACCCGACGGTGTTGAGATGAACGTGCGTGCGGCCGCCGGAGATCATGCCGCAGATATGTCGAAGCTGAAGTTGAGGGTGGGAAAAGGTGTGACAGGCGACGCCGCTCTGAAGGGCACGACCCAATACCTGCCCGACGTCACCCGGGATGAAAGATATGTGCCCGTCGATCCGAACATCCGCTGCGAACTCGCCGTTCCCCTGATAAGCAAGGGATCTGTTGTGGGAGTTCTCAACCTAGAGAGCTCGACCGTAAACGCCTTTAGTGAGGAAGACCGCCACGTCGTGGAAATCGTTGCCGCCCAGACTGCCCAGATCCTCATAAAAGCCCTTCTGTACGAAGAGATGGCCACGATGGCGGTCACCGATAGTCTCACAGGGCTCTTCAATCACAGGCAGTTCTTCGTACGGCTTGAGGCGGAATTCAAGCGCGCAATCAGGTATACCTATCCCCTTTCGCTGATAATGCTCGATATCGATTTCTTCAAGAACTTCAACGACACCCACGGCCACCTGCGAGGAGATGCGGTACTGCGGGAGATCGCCTCAATCATCACCAAGACGATGCGTGAGACCGACGTGGTGGCCCGCTATGGTGGTGAGGAGTTCGTGGCGATCCTCCCATTGTGTCACGAATCGACCGCGATGGAAGTGGCCGAGCGGCTCAGAATGAGTGTCGAGAGTGCGGGATTGGGAGGTGACGGCGGGTCGCACCCTCTCACCGTCAGCATTGGAATATGCTCCGCTCCGAAAGATGCCTCCAGCTATGAGGAACTTGTCAAACGGACAGACGACGCCATGTACTTCAGCAAGCGGATGGGCCGCAACCTCTGCACGCTGTGGCGGCCCGACCTGGCCGCAGGCTCATCTGAAACCTGACACCTGATCAACCGCACAATACAGAGCCGCCATTGACGTTCATTATCTCCCCGGTAATGTATGCGGCCAGGTCTGAAGCCAGAAAAGCCACAGGACCGGCAATCTCCTCCGGTTGAGCCATCCTGCCGCGTGGAATGGTCTTCTCAACCTCGGCGACCTCTTCGTTCGAGAGCTCATCCGTTACCATATCAGTGAGCACCCAACCCGGAGCGACTGCGTTTACGGTGATGCCGTCGGGGGCGAGCTCGACCGCCAGCGACTTTGTCAGACTCTGGATAGCGCCTTTGCTGGCCGCGTAGTGGCTGTGCCCAGCCTCACCGCGCTGAGCTGCTGTGGAGGAAATGTATATGATACGCCCGAAACCCTTATCCCTCAGGAAGGGGACAGAACTCCTGGTCAGGTAGAACGCCGAATCCAGATTGATCCGCATCGTTTCATCCCACACATCGTCGGGCATGGACTCTATTGGCCCTCCTGTCCAGATACCGGCATTGTGCACCAGAATGTCCAGACCCCCAAGCTGTGAGACCGTCTCGCGCACAAGGCGTTCACATTCCTCCCTGGAAGAAAGGTCCGCACAGAAAGCAAAGGCTCGCTTACCTCCCAACCCCAGTTCCCTGACCAGCTCTCCGGCCTGGCCGGAACGTTCGCGGTAGGAAAAGGACACAGTGGCGCCGGCTTCGGCCAGTGCCCTGACCGTAGCCGCACCGATCCCGCGTGAACCACCAGTTATCAGTGCCAGCCGACCATTCAGATCTATCATCTGTTCACCCCGTTGCTTTGGATCACAGCTTGTAGCCTATATCGCGCAGGAACCGGTGCCGCTCGATCTGCTCCTCCTGGGATTCCTCACCCAGAGGAGGTTCTCCATCGATCACTCCGGCCACCCCCCTGCCCGCCTCGGAGGCGGCGACGATCACCTGCACCGGGTTAGCGGTTGCGCAAAATATCGTACAGACCTCCGGAACCATCTTGACGGCGTTCAACACATTAATGGGAAAGGCCCCCGAGAGGAATATGGCAAAGAAGTGGCCGGCACCAACTTCAGCGCAGGCCTTGCGGGCCAGCGTCGTCATCTCATCGTCTGTGCCGGAGTAGCGGATCAGCCGGGGTCCGGAGGCTTCGCAGAACCCCAGCCCGAATTCGAGGCCGGGCACGCTCTGTACCAGCGCCTCATGCAGATCCTCGACGGTCTTGATAAAATGAGTCTGCCCGAGGATCACATTGACCCCCTCAGGCAAGTCTATCGGAACCAGTATCAATTCCATGGCGCTATCCCTCCATATGGTAATCATTGGAACACCGGCTATGGTCACAACGTATGATTCTGTAACTTATGGGAAGCCTGATTTGAATCGAGAATGAAATCAAGAAGAGCGAATGAATAAGATCATTAAAACCCTGCTGCGCCGGCTGACAGGCATTGTCCTCCTTCTGCTCGGATTCGCCGGACTCGTGCTGCCCGGCCTCCAGGGAATTCTCATGATCGTCGGGGGGTCACTTATCCTATTCCCCGAAGAGACTGTACTTGGCAAAAAGATCCGTCAGTGGTTGAAAGAGAAAAAGGATCAGGTAGGGAAAAAGCTGGAGCACCGGAAACGGAATCAGTCTATGGAAAAGCTGGAGCACCGGAAACAGAATCAGTCTCCGGATGAGAACTGAGCATCTACCGGGCCTGCTTCCGGAAGCGAAGCCCCGCCATAAGCAATGCAAGCGGGCCGAGTATCGCGAGCCCGGCGGTCTCGAGCCGGAATGCCCCGAGCCCGCTCCCCTTCAGAAATAGTTCGCGCACCACGACCAGAAAGTAGCGGAGCGGATTTACATAGGTCAGCTTCTGCATGATATCGGGCATGTTCTCAATCGGGAAGAAGAGCCCCGACATCATTATACCGAAGATCAGGAAAAACCAGGTCATGAAGAGCGCCTGCTGCTGGGAGCGGGCGATGGTGCTGACCAGAATTCCCAGTCCGAGGGTATTGAAAAGGAAGAGAAATGAGAAGGCTGCCAGCAGCCCCCACGAGCCCCGCATTGGAACACCGAACCAGAAGAGGCAGACAGAGATCGCAATAGCCAGGGCGATATAAGCTATGAATACAAATGGGAGGATCTTGCCCAGCAGGAGCTGCACGGTCCTTATCGGCGTGACCGAAAGCTGCTCAAGTGTCCCCGTTTCCCTCTCGCGCACCAGTCCCATACCGGTGACCAGACTTGTGATCATCGTCAGCAGTATGACCACAATACCCGGGACCATATAGAAGCGGCTTTCAAGCTCGGGGTTGTAGAAGACTGTCACCCTGGGACGCAGGTCCGGCAAGGGTCGGCCCGCCAGCCTGTTCCTGATACGGCTGAGAGCATACGACTCGGTGATTCCCCGGGAATGGGCCGCGGCTATCAGAGATGCGTTTGAATCGACACCGTCCATGAGCATCTGGACTCTTGTCGCCTCGCCCCGGCCGAGCCGGCGGGCGAACCCGGCCGGGATGATCAGTGCCGAGGATATCTCGCCGGCGTCGAGCGACTCCCTTACGGCCTGCGGACCTGAAAGCAGCCCCCTGAAGTCAAAGGTCTCGTTGTGCCGGAAGTCCTCGATAAGACGCCGGCTCTCCGGGGAGCGGTCGTAATCGACAACTCCGAGGGGCAGATACCTGACATCTACGGTAACGGCATATCCGAGCAGGATGACCTGGATGACGGGCATGATCAGGATCATCGCCATCATCTGGCGGTCGCGCAGCACCAGCAGGAGCTCCTTCCGGAACACATGGCCTATAATTCGGATACTCCTCGTCATCGACTATTCCAGCCTCGGCTTGAACCGCAGCACGCTCGCTGTGAACAACACCACTGTCAGCCCCAACAGGAAAAGACCGTTGCTCAAGAATATTTCAGCTCCCACACCCTTCAGCAAGACCCCGCGGATAATCGGAATGTAGTAGCTGGCCGGCACAACCCGGCTGATAAGCTGGAGCAGCCAGGGCATACTGCGGACAGGGAAGATGAAGCCGGAGAGCATGAACGACGGCAGCACGGTCACCAGAAGGGCCCCCAGCATGGCCACCCTCTGCTGGTCGACCAGAGTGGAAATGAGCAGTCCGATCGCGAGCGCGGCCAGCACATAGAGACCGGTGAACCCGAACAGTACAAGCATACTACCCCGCATCGGCACACCGAAAGCGAGGGAGCCGAAGAAGAGTATGAACGCCCCGTCGGCCAGGGCCAGAACTCCGTAAGGAAGTGCTTTGCCGATCACCAGCTCGCCGGAGCGCACCGGGCTGACCAGGAGCTGTTCAAGTGTCCCGGTCTCTTTCTCCCGGACGACGGTGACACATGTAAGGAGAGCAGAGGCCATCATCAGGATCACCGCGATCAGCGCGGGCACCAGGTAATGACTGCTCTTCTGTTCCGGGTTGTACCAGAACCTCGGCTCAAGCTCTATCCCCAGCCCACGTGCCTCCTGCCTGGTTTCGTTCCCTATTCCGAGAATCTCTACCGCAGTGGCAATCACCCTCCCGGCAATTATCCCCTGGGCATAGCCGAGGGCGATCGAGGCCGTGTTGCCATTTGAACCATCCACCAGAAGCTCGACGGGACGGCTGATATCCCCCCCCTGCACCCTCGCGTACCCTGCCGGTATGACCAGGGTCAGCACATTCTCCCGGCGCCTCATTCCCTCCTCGGCCGCTCCGGCGTCCCGGTACCGTTTCGCCAGCACGAACTGGCCGGAGGAGAGAAATCCTTCAATGAGTTCCCGTGACCCTGGCGTGGCATCGTGATCAACCACTCCCAGCGGGATGTTCTTTATGTCCAGGTTCATCGCATATCCGTAGAGGAACGTCATCACCACCGGCATAAGGAAGATGATCACCAGGCTGCGGGGATCCCGGATGATGTGCCGGAACTCTTTGCCCATGATCGCAGCCATCCGCCCGAACATCAGTTCATCCCTCCTCCGAGTGAGGCGATATCGAGAAAGACCTCTTCTATGGACCCGACGTTATGCCGTCGTCGAAGCTCCGTTGGTGAGCCCACTGCGACAATCTTTCCCTCCCTCATGATGCCCAGCCTGTGACAGTACTCCGCCTCGTCCATGTAGTGAGTGGTCACCAGTACCGTGGTCCCGCCCTCGGCCAGGCCTGCTATCACCCGCCAGAAGGTCCTGCGCGAGACGGGGTCGATCCCCCCCGTCGGTTCATCCAGAAAAAGGAGGAGCGGCCTGTGGATAAGCGCTGAAGCCAGAGCCAGCCGCTGGCGGTACCCCGTAGGCAGGCTCGACGTGAGGCGGTCGGCAATGTCCGCCAGTCCGAAAGTCTCAATCAGCTCCGAGCGGCGCAGGGCAAGCTCGCGACGGGGCAGACCGTATACACCGCCGAAGAAAATCAGGTTCTCCTCTACTGTGAGCTCCTCGTAGAGGGAGAACTTCTGCGACATGTACCCGATGCGAGGTTTAACAGCCTCTGGCTTGGAATGAACGGGCACACCCACCACCCACGCCTCACCACCAGAAGGGCGCAGCAGCCCGGTCAGCATGCGGATGATTGTAGTTTTTCCCGCTCCGTTGGCTCCGAGCAGTCCGAAGATCTCGCCCCGTCCGATCCGGAAGGAGACTGAGTCGACCGCGGTGAAACGGCCGAAAGTGCGGGTGAGGTCCATTACCTCGATCGCAGTCGTCTCAGGGGGGCTCACGATCCTTCCCCACCCGGGGTCAGAGCTACAAAGACATCCTCCATGCTCGGCTCGGTTTCAGCCACTACCGATACCCGGATCCCTTCCTTCTCCAGGAGATCGCGGACCCGGTCCGGATCGGTCTCCGGGGTCGGCATCGTCAGATGAAGCCTTGTACCGAACGGCACTACATCCTTCACCCACTGCGCCTCTTCCAGAACCTTTGCGGCGCGACCGAGCGGCTCCGCCTCCACCTCGAGGATCCGGTCGGGGAATCGCGATCTCAGCCCGGCGGGAGAACCCCGGTCGAGGATCTTCCCTTCCTGCAGGATCACCACGGTGTCGCACCTGTCGGCCTCGTCCATATACGGCGTACTCACCAGGATCGATGTTCCTCCATCGCGCAGCTCTGTCAGTATCTCCCACAATTCCACGCGCGAGATCGGGTCCACCCCCGTGGTAGGCTCGTCGAGCAGGAGGACTTCGGGGGCATGAATGAGGGTGCAGGCAAGGGCCAGCTTCTGTTTCATCCCTCCCGAGAGGGCGGCTGCCCGACGGCGGCGGAATTCGGTAAGGCGGGCGAAGTGGAGCAGCCGATCAGTGCGTTCCCTGCGTACCGGGGCCCGAACCCCGAACAGCCTGGCATAAAAACGCAGGTTCTCATCCACGCTCAGATCGGGATAGAGACTGAAACGTTGTGGCATATACCCTATCTGCCCGCTGGACGCCCGACAGCCGGTTACCTCTTCGGCTGCCAGCCACACACTGCCCTGATCGGGACGGATCAGGCCGGTCAGTAATCTCATGGTGGTGGTTTTGCCCGCGCCGTCAGGACCGAGCAGACCGGTGATCGTGCCGGCTTCCAGCTCCAGGTCGAGCCCCTCCAGCGCAGGAATCATTCCGTACGACTTGGACAGCCCTTCTGCACGCAGCGGTATGCTCACGGCATTATCTCAGGCAGGTCCACGTCGGCGGGCAGGCCTATCTTCAGCAGCCCCTTTCTGTTGGAAACAGCAACCTTGACCGCAAAGACCAGATCTGCCCTGGCTTCAGGAGTCTGCACGTTCTTGGGTGTGAACTCCGCTTCCTCTGAAATGTGCACTACCCGTCCGGGGAAAGTGCGATCGGGGAAGGAATCGACACGTACCAGCGCCCCCCCACCCAGCCGGACACGCCCCACCAGCGGGGCCGGTATATAGACACGGACGAAGAGCTCGCTCAGATCCGCTATCCGCACCACCCCTCTGCCCGGGGCCACCACCTCACCCGGCTCCGCATACACGGTGAGCACGGTTCCGGCGCGGGGAGCGATAAGCCTGCAATCCCCGATCTGCCTCTGAAGCGATGCAATTCGAAGCCGGATCTCACGCTCCTGCACCGGAAACGTTTCGAAGGCGGTCTCGGCGGCTTCCACCTGCTTGCCAGCCAGGACAACAGCAGTCTCGAGCTCATCGAGCTGCGACTGCGAGGCGGCCTCCGACTCCACGAGAGCCTGGAGCCGGTCGCGGTTCCTGACGGCCTGCTCCAGCCGTTCCCTGGTGGCATCGAGTGCATTCTGGGCCTGACGGCGCTGTACCGCGATACCGCGCAGACCGACAGCAGCCAGGTCGCGCACCTCCACCAGGGCAGTTGTATCTATTATCGCTATCAGTGTTCCCTCCTCCACCCGGTCCCCCTCCTCCACCGTTCTCAGCAGGAGACGGCCGCCGATGGTGGGAGCGACAACGACCTCCTCCGCCTCCAACACCCCGGAACCCCACAGAGGCTCCTCCTCCTTCTCGGCGCAGCCTCCGAGGGTCATCGCCACATGAAGAAGCAGCAACAGATAATTACTCCATTTCCGGACCGACATCAGCGCACCTCCTGCCTGGAGAAGAGACCCTTATCGAGAAGATCGGCCACAGCCGCCGGTCTATCCTTCATCACCTCTTCGAATTCAGGGGGGGGAAGCCCCCAGATGGTCTCCAGCAGCGGACGGGCGAAAAACGGAAAGATGGTCAGCGATAGCAGGTGCAGAAGAACATGGCGCGGATCACCCTGGCGCAGTTCGCCGGAATCCATCAGCGAGCGGATGCCCATGAAGACCTGCTCGACATCCAATCCCGGAATACTACCCTTTACTTTTTCCAGGACATCCCCCAACCGTGGGCCGCCCGCGGCGAGTTCCTGCAATATCAGCGCCCGCAGCTGTGGATGGGTGCTGAGGAACAGGTGGTACGCGGCGGCTATCCTCAACAGCCGCTCCCTGACAGGAAGTTCCTGCTGGAGGAAGGTGGGGAAAATCTGACTGAATATCTCGATTAAGTTGTTCGAAAGTATCTCGATATACAGGTGTTCCTTGTCCCTGAAGTGGTAGTAGAGCATCGCCTTGTTGACACCCGCCTCATCTGCTATGGCCTGTGTCCGCGCTCCATCGAAGCCACGTTCCGCGAAGTGGCTGGAGGCGGCTTCCATAATCCTGGTGCGGGTATCGCCGGTCTGATCTGCTGGTCTGGGCATTGTGACCTCAACAGGTGATTAGATAGTTACTGTCCGGAAACGGCTCTTTTGCGCAATTTCGGCGTCAATCTGCCGGAGTTGCTCGCCGGCAACAGCCGGACTCGCAGTCCACAGAACGGACTCCGGATGGGTACTAGATACCAATTTCACCCGGTATCTCCGGATGCGTATTAACTAACTGGTTAGTTAATAACTATTTGATAATATTCGCAAGTGAATTCACCTCTACTCCCGCTATTGACTGTGAGTGTAAAGGATCCGCGACTGCAGCGACTGTGAAAAGGCAGGGGACCCGGGTCAGAGATCGGGTACCTGGATGGATCGCCTGCCAAGAAAGTCGAGCCTGTTGCCCCGGACGGTGGCGGCATCCTGTTCAGAGCCATCCGTGAAACGGAAGATGAGCGCATCTTCCCGGCACTGCACGATGCACGCCCCGCACCTGATACACCTCTCGGGATGAGCGATGCGTATCAGATGTTCATACATATCGAGTACGTCGCGAGGGCACACGGCCACACAGCGCTCCGAGCCGTTGCACAGCCCGACCAGGAGTTCCACCCTGTAACGGTCGGTGCGGTTGATACCGGAGCCGTAGATCGGGGTAGTGCCCGCTATATCGGATATAAGTACACCCCCGACCAAAAGGCCTACAATCCCGAAGAAGACTAAAGGCACGGTTGAAGGTCCGTACAGGACGCTCCACATCCCCACTGTGATGAGAAAAAAGGCGACGGCGGCTCCGAGTACAGTCCACAGGCGCTTCCATCCCACCACCGGTACCCAGGACAGCCCAAGGCCCGCGGCGAGCGAGACGAGGCATCCGGCGGCCGCACCCATTACGGCGGCCCCGACCCCGGCAAGTGGCCAGCCGGCGGCCAGAATCACCAGCGCCATCGGAATACCCCAGTAGGCACCTATCTCGAGGCGCTGGATCGGCCCGAACCGAACAGACCGCATCTCCTCCGTATTCCGGCCGCTCTCAAGGTAGGCCGGCAGGTCCCAGGCCGCAGCCGGCCCGAAGAAAGCCCGCCACCCGGTGCGCTCTGCAATCACATTCGGCTCGAGGCTTGTCGCGGCCAGCAGCGGCAGGACCAGGCGGCGGTGATCCACCCTGCCGGCGATCCCGCTGGTTTCCAGCACCGTGATGACATTCCGGTCGGTGAGGTGGCCACCACCGGCCGCGCACCAGACGTTGATACCCCGGCTGTCGGCGACAAGAAGCCAGATGTTGCAGCCCTTGAGAGACCGCCTGACCCGGCTGATGGTAAGCCGGTAATTTCCTGTAAGGACCACGTGGGATTCCCGCCCCGGATCGCCAACGGCAAAGCATCCGGTGGGCGCCCTCCATGGCACGAAGCGCGCCACGAGAGCAACAGTCTCTGTCAGGAGATCCCGAAAACCCACAGTGTAACCTTATCATCGGAGCCGTATCACCAGAGTGAACCTACGGTAGTCGTCTACACCGACGCTATCGCCCGACCCGGGTGTCACCGTAAACTGCAGGGCCGGATACCCTCCCGACTCCGTTATTACAACAGCGGGTGCGGCGGAAGGGGCCTCGGCCACGAAGGGACGCGCACTCTCGATTGGAAGCCGGTAGACATACCCTTCCCGCCCTTCCAGGGTGAGTTCTACCGTGCTTCTATCCTTTTCCTCCACTCTCACGATCCGCAGACCAACAGGTGGATCCCCCTCACGGGGTACGCTGTGGACCGGCCCTTCAGCAACATTCCCCCATGAGAGCTCATCGATTACAAGGTCGAGACCCGGACGTCCCCAGACCGCCAGCCTCGCTTCACCACCTGCACCCACAACCATTTCGGGCTCCCCCCCTGTACCGAAACGCTCCAACGGAGCGGGCCTGGGAGCGAACACCACCCTGAGCCCCTCGGGTCCCGCAACCCTAAGGCTATAGCCGACTCGCCCCTCATAGAACCGTCTGCTTACCTCCAGGTCGATGGTCTCCCCGTTCCCGACGGGGTAGGCCTCCAGTGTCACCCCGGGCCACCCGCCGGGCAGCTGGGGGCGGACGGTCATAGTGTTGGCTGGCAGGTCCAGATCCAGCCCGATCACTCCACGGATAAGGTTTGCAGGAATAGGGCTGGAGGAGAAGAGCTGATGAGGTACGCTCGTTTCCAGAACGGTGAAGTAGTCCCCCGACATCACCTCCGGGTGGCGGCCAAGGGCGTCAATGAAAGTGTTCCGCGCGACCTGGCACAGGTGCTGATAGGCTGAGTAACGTCTGCCCGCTGCATACTCGGCCATGGCCACATAGCCGGTCAGGAATGGCCATACAGCACCGTTGTTATAGCCCACCGGATCGTAGAAAGGGTTGTCCTCGGCGAGCATGCGGGTGCCCCAGTCAGTGGTGATTGAGGCTGAGGCCACCAGGTCGAGCGTGTTATCGGCCGCCTCCCCTTCTATGAGTCCGAAGATAATCGGGAAAGTCGCCCAGGCCGTGGCGTCGTTCTTGGGCTCCCCGCTTACCGAGACACCGAAGTTGAGCGTGCGTGTGACAGGGTCGATGAAGAGCTCGGCCATCCGCGCCTTCGCCCGCTCGTGCTCTGCTTCGAAGACTGCCACCCTCTCCGTCTCACCCACCGCACTGGCCAGGCAGGACAGATCCTTCAGCGCCTGTGTCCAGACGGTAGCGATGAAGACCCCGGTTTTGAGCCCCTCCCGGAGGCTGCCCAGCTCAGAGGCCCCCAGCCCCGCCCTGGAGTTATCCATCAGACCGTCGCCGTCTTCATCCGCCCACCTGCAGAACTCATACGCCTTCAGCAGGTGAGGCCATGATCTGCCCAGAAGTTCCCGGTCGTCTGTCCAGCGGAAGTAGTTAGCCAGGGCCACAATATAGAAAGGCGTGGTATCACCGTGGATGAAGGCGTAGGGGTAGGCGCCGAACCAGTCGAGCAGCGGGGCCGAGCGACTGAGCTCGTGCATCATCTTCCCATCCTCCCTCTGGAACCTCTCCAGGAACGGGAATGCGTCCGAAAGCACCCGGCCCTGACCTGCGGCCACAAGCCCGAATGAGTTGATGCTCGTATCTCCCCCGAAATACCAGGAGAAGCCGGGGCGGTAGCCGTTTCCGGTAGGGCCGAATCCGGCCACCAGTCCTGTGCCCAGCCCCGGCGTGTACTGGTGACCGTCCACCAGAGAGCTGACCGCCCACCGGTAGGCTTCTTCAAGCCCCGCCCGGGGCAGCTCCAGATTGGCGATCGCCGGCCCCCCGGCCCAGGCCTGTTGCCGCTCCTCCAGCAGACCCTCTCCCACAGCCACTGCCCGTCGGTAGCGTTCCAATGTTTCCTCCCTGGCTTCCTCCCCCCCCGTCACGATCAGGAGTAGAGGACCCTGTCCGGCCCTCTCGCGGGAAACCTCTATCTCGAACGCGCTGGCGCCTGAGAGTTGGTGTGCAGGTGCGTGGGAGCCCCTGGAGGCATCGGGAGAACCCACCACCGCATTGACCGACCGGCGGCTTTCACTCAGCACGTATCCGGGCACACCGCCGTCGAAATATGCATACTGGCCCCCCATGCCGGCCGGCCACATCGGTTCGAGATCGGGGACGAAGGAGACCACAAGGGTCAGATCGGTAGAGGTCACCACCTCCAGAAGCATGACCAGGAGCGGTTCGGCGGTATCGGCCAGAAGTGTCTGGCGGATCCGAAACCGGGAATGGACATAATCGATCTGCACGCTGTAGGGTCGGACCTCCACGTTGCGTGCAATGCTTTTCAAGTCGATCTCACTGCCCACTTCCCCGGTACGGGCTGCCAGGTTGAACGCGTGGAAGATCTTGTACGGCCACACCCAGGCCTCAAGGGTCCCCTGCTCTGTTCCCATCCATACCGCCGAGCGGCCGATGGCGTCGATATACACTCCGGGCCTTGCAGTCCCCCTCAGAACCCATTCATCCCCCCCCGCCCCACCGACGGGTGTCTGGGCTGAGACCGAGGGGGATAACCCCACCATTACCAATGCATAGAGGAGGGGGCCAGCGGCGAGGCGGGCTGAGAAGCTACGGCGTTCGGGACGGAAGGTGTGCACTGTTGGCTCTCCACGGTTTCGGGGTCAGCTTACTATTCTGCATAGCGAACCCTCAACCCAGCGTCAAGCCGGTCCTCACCACAGTGCCCACACGTACTTGCTATGTGCACCGCTCCGTAATTACGGTGATGTATCGAGAGCGCCGATACCCAGTATATCGGGTGCGACTATCGCCATGACCACCAGCAGCACCCCAACCCCGAGGAGGAGTATCGCGGCAGCCGGCAGTAGATATGCGAGAAGGAGGATCCCGGTGGGCACCCTGTGGATACGCTTCAGGGCAAGGAACTGGAGCAGTGCCACCCATAGCGCTGCAAGGGGTGCGCCCACCAGCGGTACAAACCCGAAGATCGCTGGGGGCAGGTCAACAACATGAACCCCTGGATGATATTCTATAGCAGAAGAAGTTAAAAATCGGGGCGAGGGCCGGTGTGAAGTACTAAGGTCCTGTCCATGCACTTCAGAAAGACAGAATCATCAGGATTTACCCCTCTAACGGCATTCAGTTACATACAGTGAATAAATTCAGCTTCCTATACTTCGGGATAGGATCGAAGATTGTCCTGGTTGATATCTTGTTTTTCAAACCTCACACGCTCATCCACGGAGGTTCGAGTCATGTTTCGCCTGCTCTATTGCCGAACGCGCACTCCAGCTGGGCGACGAATTCACCCTGAAGGATTTCATAGATGAGCTTCACACCTTCGGCGTGATTCCCATGTCACTCATCCGCTGGGAGCTGATCGGGCAGGCCGACGAGATCCTGAAATAAGACTTCTGAATAGTCTTCCTGACCATCGCGGTGAAAGTTCAGTTTCTAACATCAACCTGCTGACAGTTGACAAATACCTGCGTATCTTCTACTATAGCTGATGATAATCGCTTTTGAATGACAATGATATACAATGGTTACAGAGGCGAGAATATCATGACAGAGCGGTGGTACTCGGTCGACGAGATGGCGACATACCTGGGGATTGCTCGAGAGACCGTCTACCGCTGGATCGACCGGAAGGGGTTGCCGGCGCACCGCATTGGAAAGTTCTGGAAGTTCAAGGTCTCGGAGGTGGACGAGTGGGTCAGGTCGGAGCCGATGCGGAATGAAGTCGCCGAGGAAGGGAACCCGGGGACTCTTCCCGACGATGGAAGTCCAGCCATAACCGATCCCATCCGGGACCGTGATCCGGTGCTGCGCGAGATCGTAGAGCGGCTCGTCGATACCCTAAAGGCGGCGCGGATCTATCTTATCGGATCGAGGGCGCGCGGCGATGCCGGCGCGGACAGTGACTACGACATCCTCGTGCTGGTCGAGCATCCGACCGAGCCGCGGTACCGCCTGTCGCAGGCCGGATATCGTGCCCTTCGGGGCATTCCCGCCGCCGTAGATGTGCTGGTCTGGGACCGTGCCACATTCGATGCTCGCCTCCACCTGAGAGCTTCGTTCCCTGCGACCGTCGCACGCGAGGGCAAGCTGCTCCATGCCGCTTGATCCCGAAAAGGTAGCCGAGTGCCGCGCCTGGCTTGATCGCGCACAGGCTGATCTCGATGCGGCTGATATCCTGCTCTCCGCGCCCCGCCCTCGCCCGGACATCGCCCTGTTCCATTGCCAGCAGGTCGCGGAGAAGGCATGGAAGGCGTTCCTCTTCTGGCACGATGTGCCCACTCGCAGGACACACGACCTCCGCGAGCTAGGCGAGACTGCATCAGGCATGGACGGATCGCTCGGGTCCCTGGCTCGCCGGGCCGAAGATTTGACCCCGTTCGCTTGGATGTTCCGTTACCCCGGCGAGCTGGAGGAGCCAGCCCGAAGGGAGGCGGAGGAGGCCCTGAAACTCGCCCGCGAAGTCTATGAGTCAGTCCTGGCACGCCTCCCGGAGGAGGCGCATCCTTGACCATGAGTCTGCTCAGCGCCTGAAACCGCGATCAGGATCGATAGCAGGAAGAGCTCCGCAGCCCATTCTCACCCTAATTCATAATTGTACGGTATCTTGAGACAGGTAACTCTCACTGCCTTGGGACCGTATCAAAATAAAACTCCTGGGTAGGGAATTGACACAGCCCTCCAGTTTGAAGAGATCATTCGTAAAGGGATATAATGATGTTCCAGAATCTTATTGCCGATGCCGGATACGCACTGCGGGTCATGAAGAGCAGGCCGTGGTTTACGCTCACCGTCATCCTGACTCTGGCGGTCGGGATCGGTGCGAACACTGCCATGTTCAGCACTTTCAGTGCAGTCATGTTCAGACAACTCCCCTATGAAGAGCCCAACATGATTGTTATGGGACGTTCCACCTTCAGCGGGAACATCGGTCCCAACGTTTCCGGGTACGACCTGTACGATTACCGGGAGCAGAATAGCTCCTTCACCTATCTTGGTGCGATCACCACTTTCACCCGGCGCCATACCGTCCTGGGAGCCGATGAACCGGACCGGGTTGAGGGTTGTTACATCACCGTAGATGCTTTCAAGGCCCTGGGTGTGGATCCCCTGGTCGGCCGGCACTTCACGCCCGAGGAAGGCCAGCAGGGCGGACCGGTCAACGCGGTCATTATCAGTCATGAATACTGGCAATCCCGCTTCGGTGGAGCTCCTTCAGCCATCGGAAGCTCCCTGGTAGTCGACGGCAATCCCTTCACGGTTGTCGGAGTCATGCCGCCCGGTTTCTGGTTCCTCCATGACGTGGACATTTGGCGTCCGACTTACCGTGACGGTCCCTGGGCGGGTGGCCGGAGGTGGCACAATTTCCAGGTCGTCGGGCGCCTGAATCCGGGCGTTTCGATGGAACAGGCCCAGACCGACATCGACCTGATCTGCGAGCGACTGGCCCAGGAGTACCCCGAAACCAACGAGAACAAGGGACTGCTCCTGACCGGATTGAACGACTACATCATCGAGGGATGGCGCATGCGGATCTTCCTGCTAATGGCCGCACTGGGTCTGGTTCTGCTGATCGCCTGCGGGAATGTGGCAGGTCTGCTGCTGGCCCGCGGGACCACCCGTCTGAACGAGATGGCCGTGAGGTCGGCGATCGGCGCCTCCCGCAACCGCCTTATCACCCAGTTACTGACAGAGAGTGTAATAACCTCTGTCATGGCAGGAGTTCTGGGGGTGCTTCTGGCGTTCTCACTCCAAGGCGTGATGCTCCGCATCATGCCGCTGAACGACCTTGGAATTACACAGTTGTCGGTCGATTCACAGGTTCTGCTCTTCGCCCTACTCCTCTCCCTGGCCACAGGCCTGATCTTCGGGGTCATCCCCGCTTTCCGGGGCACCCCGAAGAACCTGATCGAACCTCTTAAATCGGGAGCGCGAACTACGGAGGCGGCGGGCAGTACCCGCCTCAGGAACGGATTGGTATCCATCCAGGTCGCCCTCTCCGTTCTACTCCTCGTCGGGGCGGGACTGCTGATCCGGAGTTACGCGCGTCTCTTGGACGTGAATCCCGGTTTCAACGAGCGGAACCTGCTCACCGCCGAGCTGCAGTTGCCGGTCAACGACTACGCCGATCCGATGCAGCGCTTTCAGTTCTTCGATCAGTTGATCCGGGAAGCAGAGAGCCTGCCGGGGGTCCAATCGGTTGGGCTGATTGATCGCATGCCTCTGCGTGATTCGGGAGGCGATATCTACATATGGGATGCCGACAAACCACCGGTCGATCCCAGCCAGTGGCAGACGGCAAATGCCCGTGTTGCCTTCCCGGGTTATTTCAATGCGATGGAGATCCCGGTGGTCGCCGGGCGTGGTATCGAGGCCACCGACACACCCGAATCCAGGTTGATAATCGTCATCAACCAGGCCACGGCAGAGACGCTGTTTCCCGAGGAAAATCCGGTCGGGAAGCGGGTGGCGGTCGATTTCGGCGAGACCCAGATCTTCGAGGTCGCCGGGATTGTCGGGAACACGAGGATCTCCCACGTCTCGTCTACCCCCTACCGCGCCATGTACTTCCCTTACGGCTATGCCCCTCAGGCGAACATGAAAATCGCCATCCGCTCGGACGGGAATCCGCTCGCGCAGGTTCGTCCCCTGCGAGATCTGCTTGCCAGGCTCGACCAGAACATTCCGCTGGCCGAGCCGATGTCGATGGAGTCGATAATCTCTGACTCCCTCGGCACCCTGCGTATTGTCATGGCACTGCTCGCGGTCTTTTCGATCGTGGCCCTCTTCCTGGCCGCAACCGGTCTCTACGGAGTGCTGGCCTACTACGTCTACAGCAGGAGCCATGAACTCGGTGTCAGGATGGCCCTGGGTGCGAACACCTCCCAGTTGATCGGTATGATCTTGAGACGGGGGATGCTCCTGGTCGGGATCGGACTGTTCGTGGGAATCCTGGGAGCTCTCGGTACCAACCGGCTACTCCAGGAGCTTCTCTACGAGACCGGCGTCATTGATATTGTGACCTTCGTTGGAGTAACTCTATTCCTGGCGGTGATCGCCCTGTCCGCCTGCCTTCTCCCGAGCTGGCGTGCAGCCAAAGTCGATCCGGTGGTCGCCCTCCAGGCTGAGTAATCGCATTCATGGCCGTTGGGATCAGACGGCCTCGTTCTCCGTCCGGATATCCATGAACCGGCAGAAGTGAGATAGTTCCTTTGTGATATCACCGTAACAGGTCACGCGGTGAAGCCCGCTCGACCAGTTCCGCCAGAGGGTGTGAATGTCACCATCCACCCTGACAGCGATCTTAGTCCGGCATCCCCGGTCGTGCTCGAGGGATACGGGTGCGTCTACGATCTCACCCGTGAAATAGAGAAGGTTATCGATTCCTACCAGTCTGGCCTGGGTGACCCTCTCCCCTACCCGCATCTGGACCTGTGTCACGACGCCTTCCTGGCGTTCCATGATCGTTCGCAGCTTGTATGGCTCTGCGGGGCCGTCCGGTCCGTCCATCTTGGGCGTGCCAAGACAGTGTGCCAGGATGATGGTACCGTTCGATTCGTCCACGGTCGGGTCGCTTATGAAGCCGGGCCGGCCAGAGAGCCCCTGGAAGAGCACGTGTGTCACAGCCGACTGCAGGTCAGACTCGCAGATACCTCCGAATCCCTTGTTGTTCAGCCTCGCGAATCCCAGACACGGATATGCCGGCAGCAGGATCGTACCGTCCCACATGGTCCCGTAACAGTCGGTGGTCATCACAGTCGCATCTTCTTCATCCAGCAGGTCCTGCAAAGCGAGCGCCAGTCTGCACGATCGGTAGATTTCCTCACGGGAGGGCTCAACGACCTGTTCGGCCTCGCTGACCTACCGTTCGGTCTCGTCTCGAGCCCTCCGCTCGCTCACTTTTTCGTATGCCCGCAGTACGCGCTCGCGACTCAGGGGGAGGATCTCGGTACCGAACTTCTCCCGCACGGCCGCTGCGTAGTCACCGGAGGTGGGTGGGATACTCATCACAAGTGGCATGCCGTCTTCGGCTGGGACCGCCCGGTACTGCGAGAACTCTTCGAGATCGAGGTCTTCCGCTTCCTGAGAGAGCGGGAACTGTTGAG
>Ga0114919_10000867_pt1 | contig 24258 bp, 22 predicted proteins | sample BlataG_FD_88682 | JGI IMG/M metagenome (GOLD analysis project Ga0114919, IMG submission 88682) | Deep subsurface microbial communities from Black Sea to uncover new lineages of life (NeLLi) - Black_00105 metaG | ecosystem: Environmental > Aquatic > Marine > Oceanic > Sediment | place: Atlantic... | reverse complement strand
GCCGATGCCGGACAGGTTCGTCCCGCAGACGAGTCGATGGGCAATTGCCCTTACCCTGGCCAGGGCGGGCATCAAGATGCCCATCAGCAGCGCTATGATCGCAATCACGACCAATAGCTCAACTAATGTAAAACCTCTTCTTTTTCGTTTCATTTTTTTCTCCTTTACTTTTTCCGAGATTCGCAAACCCAGCCGCTCTTAAGCCCACGCCGGTTTTTTTAATAGATAAATGCAGCTGACACCGCACAGTAACGTAAAAAGACTGTTTTTCTGCGAATCTCCTTAACTTGTTATTAGTTTTTGCCTAAGAGCAGCCGGCTCAATTTCGCAAAACTGAATTTCGCCAATAAGGTTCATTCACTCAGCTTCTTCTTACAAGGTCGCTATCGACTCAACGCGATAATAGAAACTGAAAAAAACTCTTCTTTGGCAGGCAGATTTAAGATATGAAATAGAGAGTATGATAGCGACTTAAATTATGATCAGGTTTTCAAACCTACCTGTCTCTAACTTAACAATAGCACGAAGCAACTTTCCTGTCAAGTAAATTTCGTCAAATTTTGCTAACTTTCTTGAATTTTTTTTGCAATTCGCTTAATATCTTTATTTCCGGCTTGGAATGGCAGACATGACTACTAAAAAAACTTTCGAAAAAATAAAAAAACTGCTAAAAAAGCACAATCAGAGCCATCTTTTAGCATTTTGGGCGCAATTAAACGCATCCCAAAAGCAGAATTTGCTTGCCCAAATCGAAGAGATAGATTTTTCAAAAATAGATGATTGGGTGGCCCATTTGGTCAAGAAACCCGCGTCTGCTGCCATTCCTGCCGATTTTGCTCCTGCCTGGTCGTACAGTCCTGTGCCGGTCGGCCCCGAGCAAAAACGCAAGTACGACGAGGCCATCGAACTGGGAAAAAAGCTCATATCGGCTGGGAAGGTTGCCGCCTTCGTCGTCGCCGGCGGACAGGGAACGCGGCTCGGATTTGACGGCCCAAAGGGGAATTTTCACATCAGCCCTGTTAAAAACAAAACGCTCTTTCAAATCTTTGCTGAAACAATCGCAGCAGTGTCAGAAAAATACCAGACCATTTGCCCCTGGTATATTATGACCAGTCCTTCGAATTATGTCGAGACGGGAGAAATTTTTCGCTCAAACGATTATTACGGCCTGGGAGAGAGCGACGCCTTTATATTTCAGCAGGGCACGTTGCCCAATTTCGGTTTCGACGGAAAAATTCTGCTGGCCGACAAGGCCAATATCGCCCGCTCGCCCGATGGTCACGGCGGAAGCGTCAAGGCACTTTATCACAGCGGCGCTCTCGGAGATATGAAAAGACGCGGCGTAGAATTTTTGAGCTATTGGCAGGTTGATAATCCTTTGATAAATATTTTTGACCCGCTCTTTATCGGCCTGCACGCACTCGATGCGGCCGAGATGTCCTCAAAGGCACTGATAAAAGCTGAACCAAAAGAAAAGGTCGGCAATTTCTGCTTGGTCAATGGCAAACTAACCGTCATCGAATATAGCGATTTGCCCGATGAGCTGGCCGAGAAACGAAACCCCGACGGCTCATTGGTCTTCGAGCTCGGCAGTATCGGCATCCACATTATCAATAGAAGCTTCGTTGAAAAACTAAACGCTGAAGATTTTACTTTGCTCCTGCACAGGGCCGTCAAAAAAATTTCGCACACCGACCAGCAGGGAAAGCTCGTGGAACCCTCTGAGCCCAATGGTATAAAGCTGGAAAGCTTTGTTTTCGATGCACTGCCGTTGGCCTCAAAGTCGATAATTTTGCAGACGCTGCGAAGCGAAGAATTCTCACCGGTCAAAAATGCCACCGGCGTCAACAGTGCCGAAACCGCCAGGCAGATGATGGTTGCCCGTGCCGCCGATTGGCTCGAATCAGCCGGCGTGGCTGTTCCCAGAAAAGACGATGGCTCGGTCGATTGCCTCATCGAAATAGCACCGAGCTTTGCATTAGGCAAAGATGACATCAAAGCAAAGCTAAGCCGGATACCTGAAATTAAACCGAAGAGCAGGCTCTACCTAACCTGACCTTTTTGCATAAGCACCTGGAACGGTTGGCCCCGTGCGCTAAACATATAACTTTTAGCTTTACCGCCCCGTTCTATCACAGTATTATAGGACATACCAAAGCCCGTACCCGGCAACAACAACCAAGGGCAAGGACAACAAGAAGAATAAAAAGCCCGAATAGGAGAACAAAGGAGTGGAAATGAGACGACGCGATTTCTTAAAGACCATCGGCCTGGGGGCAGCAGCGGCAGCACTGCCGCGGATTAGCTTTGGCGACGAACCACCCAGCCAACCGAACATTATCGTGGTTCTGGCAGACGACCTTGGCTATGGCGACCTCGGGTGCTATGGCAGTGCTGTTATCAAAACCCCAAGCCTGGATCGTTTTGCCGCCGAGGGCGTCAAAATGACTCATTGCTATGCGGCTTCACCGAACTGTTCACCGGCCCGGGCCGGGATGCTGACCGGCCGGATGCCGTACCGCGTTGGGATGTATGATTTTATGCGTGCGGGCTCGCCGATGCATATTCGGCCCGACGAAGTCACCGTAGCGAGTATGCTCAAGGCCGCCGGTTACAACACGATGTTTTGTGGCAAGTGGCATCTGAGCGGCTTTTTCAATGACCCAAGGCATCCACAGCCGGGCGACCATGGATTCGATTACTGGCTGGCAAACGCGAAGAATTCTGACAAGGACCCCAAAACGCTTGTCCGTAACGGTAAGCCGGCCGGGCCACTCAAGGGCATCCAGTGTGAAGTCGTAATTCGGGAAACGATTTCCTGGCTTGAAAAAGACTGGGACCGCGAAAAGCCCTTTTGTATCTTTATCTGGCTCAACGAGTCACATAATCCTGTCAGGGCATCGGATTCATTCAAGAAAATGTACGAGGACGTTGACGCCGCTGCCGAGAAAATTCCCTACGGCGGCCCGGGCGTGAAACGCTCGAGAGCAAAGGTGAGCGAAAGACCCACATACTTTGGCTGCGTCAGTCAGATGGACCACGAGTTTGGGCGGTTAATGAAAGCGCTGGACAAGATGAATCTGCGAGATGATACCTTCGTTATGTTCACCAGCGACAATGGGCCGGAACATCGGGCTTTGGCGTCCTGGGGTTCACCGGGAAATCTTCGCGGGGCAAAGGGGCATATGCACGAAGGCGGAATCCGTGTCCCCGGTTTGATACGCTGGCCCGGAAAAATCAGACCGGGCAGCGTCAGCGATGTGCCGGTCAATGGAACCGATGTGTTGCCGACACTCTGTGCGGTCGCCGGAATAAACGTTAAGACAAAAAAAGTGCTCGATGGTGTCAACATTTTGCCTGCTCTGCTCGATGGCAGGACTCTGAAGCGACCGAAGCCGCTTTTCTGGTGGTTGTTTCACGCACGTGGCGGCAAGCAGGTATGTATGAGACAGGGTGACTGGAAGATGCTTGCCGAGATGATGCCACACGGCGGAACACCAGAGGTTGGTGCTGCGCCGCCAAATGGCCAGTCCTATATGGACTTCATCAAGAACGCGGCTCTGGACGGCTTCGAACTATATAATCTACGCAAAGACCCGGCAGAGACAACTAACCTTGCGGCAAGAGAACCAGAGCGGTTCGAAGCGATGAAGAAAAGACTCATTGCGCTTCACCAGGAAATCCTGGCTGAAGGTCCAACATGGTCATCAGTAACAGGAAAACCGGATAGATAAGGAGCTTTTCTGTTTTTTCCCGTCATCAATTATGTATCTGATGAAAACGTATGGAATCTGAGATGAAGGAGAGAAGAAAATGGAGTTAGGTAATTACACACGTCGCGATTTTTTGAAAGGTATGGGATTGGGGGCAGCATCGCTGGCACTTCCGGGGCGGACAAGTGCCTCTCAGCAAATTCCTGTCAGGGCGTCCAGGAATAAGCCCAACATCGTCTTTATTCTCGCAGACGACCTGGGATGGAGGGACGTGGGTTATTACGGCGGCAATATTAAGACACCCAACATTGATAAACTCGCCTCAGCGGGAACGAGACTCACCCAGTTCTATGTTCAGCCGGTGTGCTCGCCGACTCGCTCGAGTCTGATGACGGGCCGATACCCCATACGCTACGGACTCCAGGTCGGCGTGGTCAGACCGTGGGCCGAACATGGGCTGCCGCTGGCCGAACGCACACTGGCCCAGGCGCTTAAGGAAGCCGGCTACGTCACGGCCATCCACGGCAAATGGCACCTCGGACACCTTAACTTCAAATACCTGCCTACTTCCCGCGGTTTTGACCATCAGTATGCTCACTACAATGGTGCGCTCGATTACTTCACCCATATTCGCGATGGCGGTTTGGACTGGAACCGTGATGATAAACCGCTGCGTGAGAAGGGCTACACGACCAACCTAATCGGCGACGAGTCGGTGCGCCTGATTGAACAGCACAACTCTTCGAGCCCGCTGTTTCTGTATGTCCCTTTCAACGCCCCACACACCCCGTTTCAGGCGCCGCAGTCCTACATAGATATGTACACGCATATCAAAGACAAGAACCGACGCATATATGCGGCGATGGTTACGTGTATGGATGATGCAATCGGGCGCATTATCGCGGCACTGGAAAAACGCAACATGACAGACAACACATTGGTCTTTTTCTGCTCAGACAACGGTGGAACGAAGGTATCCGATAACGGCCGTCTGCGGGGCTATAAGGGAAGTCTCTACGAGGGCGGGGTGCGAGTGCCGGCAATTGCGGTCTGGCCGGGTGTGCTCAAGGCCGACACGGCTGTCAACGAGCCGCTCCATATCGTGGATATGTACCCGACACTGCTTAAACTTGCCGGCGCATCGCTCGAGCAACCCCTGCCCATTGATGGAAAAGATGCCTGGCCAACCATTGCAGAAGGCAGACCCTCGCCCCACGACGAAATCCTGCACAACAGCACGCCCTTCAGCGGAGCGATTCGTCGCGGCAGTTGGAAGTTGCTTTATAACGGCCATCTCACCGCCAACTACACCGGCCCCAAAGCTGATGACAGCCGCTTCGAGCTTTTCAATCTCTCAGACGACCCCTACGAGAAGAACAATTTGGTCAAGAAACACCCACGAAAGTTTCAGGAGCTCAAACAACGATTGGAGGCGTACGCCAGCGAGGCCGTCAGGCCGAATATCCCGCCGAACAAAATGCCCAAGGACTTCAAGGTACCTAAAGTTTGGGGTCACCCTGACTAACGGCGCTGCCGGGCAGGCACAAGAAGCAAGGCCGCAGCCTATCTATCGCTAATCCCGTTAGAAATTTTCCTCTTTCTAACGGGGTTTGTGTCAAACTGCCCATTGTAGAATTTCCAACGGTGCTAACGGGTTCTACGTGGCAAATGACAATCTACTCTCAACCGTGAACCAGTAAAAAAGACCGGTCCCAAAGGCCGGCCTTTTCCGTCCAAGAGTCGGTTTTTTTCAGTAGTCCTTAAATCTTCTCATCCATTGTGGCCAATCATTCGGCGTGACACCGCCGGCCAGGGTCCAAAGGCCGTTTGTGTCGAACTGGCGATGCCACTTGAGCTTCCACAGCTCCTTAAGCTCTACCTTTCTGACAGCCGAATCCAGGAACAGGACGTTTATCCCCCCATCGTGTCGGTCAATGCAGAAATGATGCATTTCCGCCTTAGCTCCACTCCACTGACCATGATAGATAGGAGGTTCGATGCGCAGGGGTTTCTCCTTGTAAAAGGGCCCGCCTCCCCTCCACATAGTATCAGCAAAGACCGGTATCTTGTTTCCACCTCTAACGTTAGCAGTCCTCCAGTTATATTCGACCGGACGTTTCTGAATATACTCCCGTATTTTATTGCTGCCCGGCTTCTTCATTGTTGGTGGATTATAAACCCAGCAATTTATCCCATAGCTGGCTTCTTCACGTAGGTCACCTGGTCCACCTTCGCCCATGACGTAGGTGTTAAACGGAGCACCACGTTTTCTCCCATCAGGCCGACGCTTCGTGGCCATCGGGCAGCGGAGAATATCTGACCTGGTCTCATAGTGAGGCCGCAACGCTATTATCCATTGCCCACGGTACCACCCACGACGCTTCCCTCCAGAGTCGATAATATCAATACCAGTACTGAAATAGCCGTCGTTATCACCGGTATATATCGACCAGATAAGACCCCATTGTCTCAGGTTCATCCGACCGGCAACCGCCTTTGCCTGTTTCCTTGCCCGCCCCAATGCCGGCATCAATATCGACATCAATAACGCAATGATAGAAATTACCACCAAAAGCTCTATTAACGTAAAGCCCCTTGGGAACCTTTTGCTTGTCCGATTAGCAATCTTTATTTCTAACCGGCTAAACCCTTTTCGTTCCTGCATAATTGCTTTACTGCCGACCACTTTACTTCTCGAAATTCCGGCTTATGAGTGTAGCTTTTTATGCTCCTAACAGCTTTCTCTCTCGCGACCTTCATTTTTTTACCATTTAGCCAAATTCCTGTCAAGACCGAACCTCTGAGAGAATAAACAGTTCTCTCAACGCGACTTCGAGTAGCCGGCCGAATCTGCCTGCGTAAAATCTGCCGCCGACCGATTTGCCTGACTGCGAGCAGATTTAGCTGACCGGAGCGCATAAAAAAAGCTGGAGCCACCAAAGGCTCCAGCCCCTGTAAGACAGCTTTTCATAAAAATATAGTGCAAACTTATGAAAATCTCTGCCGTCTCACCAAAACCAAGATGTTATGAAAAGAAAAAAAGACCTAAAAAATCACTACTAATTATAAACCCCATGGTAATTTTTGCAAGCATTTTTTTGAAAATTTTCTCATTTTTTCCGAATTTTTTACCCGAATCACCATCACCCACTCCTACCGCTATTTTTACCCTCGTCGGGGCCGATATCAGCCTTTTTAGTACTGATATTGGCCTTTGAGCCGCTGACCAACCATAGGGATATACTTGAGTAGTACTCTCCGCTGAAAAACGAGGATTATGTTGTCGAACCTTTCCAGCACAGGCGCAATTTATAGGTCGAGCACTCCTACGGTAAGCGTTCTGCATAGACATAATACGCCCCGCGGGATTCGCCCTTTTCGTCATCTGTAAACCAGGTTTCGAGGCGTGTCTTTCCGGCCTGGAGCTGGACCTGGAATGTTACAGCGACCGCACCTTCGGGAATCGGTTTGGTCACATCCACGTCAGCAATCTTAAGGCGGGCCTCGGTGGCGGCTATCGCCTTGCCGTCAGGAATCGCCGCTGTGATGGGCTCACCCAGTTCCTCCGGCCAGCGGCGCAGAGAGAACTCATAGGTGCCGTCACGTTCAACTTCCACCGCCCAGAACCCATTTTTCTCGCTGCCACTACGGACACCGCTCTGGCTCCATACCGGTCCCTCATGCCAGTCATGAGACATCAACCGGGTGGGATTTTCCTTCTCGGAACCGATAATGATCTCGCAGTACTCGTCGAAGCGTTGTGAAACATCCACCCACCAGTCTTCGTACTTCTGGCGTAATGTCTCTACGACCTCCGTGTGTTCGCCCGCAACATCGTTTTCCTGGAGCGGGTCGGCCGGCATATCGTAAAGCTCTGTGCCGTTTATCAGCCGCCAGCGGTCGGTCATAACCGCGCTTTTGCGCCACTTCTCCGGGTGTTCAACCCGTTGAGAGTCGGTAACCAGGGTACGGTTTGGCCAGTTTTCGTCCCGTCCTCTCAGTAATGGAGCAAGACTGTCACCGTCGAACTTCACTGGGCCGGGTTTTTTCAGCTCGCACAGTTCAATCAGTGTCGGCAGTAAATCGATATGCGCCGTCAGCCGGCCAATATCGCGCCCACCTCCGAGCTCGCCTTTGGGCCAGCGGATAAAGCAGGGCACGCGGTGACCGCCGTCGTACTCCGAGCCTTTTCCGCCTCGCATCGTCTCTTTATAACCTGCCGAGCTGCCGTTGTCGGTCATAAAGATAAGGATGGTGTTCTCCTCCAGGTTCAGCTTCTTCAGTCGTTGCATCAGCCGGCCTATGTTCTCGTCGATATTCGTTATCATACCATAGAATTTGGCCTGCTTGTCCGGTACACCCATGTCCTGGTACGGCTTGCTGTACTTTTCCGCAACGTTTAGCGGGCCGTGCGGGGCATTGGTCGTCAGATAGACGAAGAACGGCTGGCCCTTATTGGCCTCGATGAACTCTATCGCCCCGTCAAACCAGATGTCGGTGCAGTAGCCGGTAAACTTCTTCGTCTTGCCGTTGTGGAAGTAGGTGTCATCGAAGTAGTCATTGCCCCAGTAGTCGGGGCCTTGCCCGACTCCGCCCCCGCCATGGATCAACACTTCGTCGAACCCCCGGTACTGAGGCCGGAATGGGTAGTTGTCGCCCAGGTGCCATTTGCCGAAGATAGCGGTGCTATAGCCGCTGGTCGAGAAGACATCACCCATCGTCACCTCGTCCTTACGCAAGAGCGATCTGCCCATAATCGTATGCCATACGCCTGTGCGGTTGCAGTAATGTCCTGTCATCAGCGCCGAGCGCGTCGGAGCACAAGTCGGGCTGACGTGGAAGTCAGTCAGACGCACACTCTGCGTGTATAGCTTGTCCAGGTTGGGCGTTTTGATAATCGGGTTGCCGTGGCAGGCCAGGTCGCCGTAACCCTGGTCATCCGTGATGACTAATATAACATTGGGCCGCCCGGCGCCGACACGGACTTCTAAAGTCCGATTCGAGAGCACAACTCCACCTGCTCCGACTGCAGCACATTTCTTCAAAAAATCACGTCGATTCATAAAATCCCCTTTCATCCATTCGATTAACTTATCGCCCGAAACACAAAACTTTCCCTAATTTTACCAAACCTCGGAAATAGCGTCAACAGCGGAGATGAATTTCGCCAACCTCGGATAGTATTTCATACACGTACCGAGAGTTGGATGAAACCCTCGGATTGACGACGATGATGGGAAATCCTTGAGCATATCAATTGTTTGACAACTGCACCAACTAATGTCAAGATCGCAAATGGCAAATCGCAAATATCGACAGGCGATAAGCGATTTGCGATAAGCGATACTCCATCCTCGGAATATTGATGATGAGCCACAAGGATTGTATTTTTTGCGACTATTTTAGCTGAAAACCTTCGAGAAGCAGCCAGAAAGCTTGAATTTTCAAGACAGACCTGGTATACTGCAGGAAACAAGGCTAAGCCCCAACGTGTCGGGATAGCTGAGCAGGCATAAACAGGAAATCCCGGGTTTATGAAAAGAAGAGATTTTATCAAAACGATGGGCCTTGGCGTCGCGGCGACGGCCTGGCCCTGGGTGGCAGGTAGCGCCGGGACGGGTGCCTTGCCGACAAAGACCCGACCGAATATATTTATTTACATCGCCGACGACCAATACAGGGACAGCGTCGGTTGCTATGGCGCCAAACCAAGCCACACGCCGAACATCGACCGACTTGCAAAAGAAGGGCTGCGATTCACCCATGCGTTCACTCCTTCTGCGATCTGCACGCCCAACCGAGGGTGTCTCTTGTCGGGTCTATATCCACTGCGCAACGGCGCACACGCGAACCACTCCGGTTTTAAGGACGGAGTTAAATCGCTGCCGAACTATATGAAAGAACTGAACTATCGCGCAGCACTTGTGGGAAAGGACGGCATCCAGCGTCCCAGCGACCTGTATGAATGGGAAACGAAAATCGAAAAGACCGACCAGCGGGTTCCGGGGGCCGATGAGCCAATCCACGACCGGCACCGCAAAAGCGACCTGGCAGCAATTGAGCGGTTTATCAGCTTCAAATCGGCCCGGCCTTTTTGCCTGTTTCACGCCGCAAGCCTGCCCCACCAACCATACCTGAACGAAATTGACAACGGACTTTCGGGATACGACGCCTCAAACTGGTACATGGACTATGAGTTCGGCGAGGTGCTCAAGCTGCTCCGGCAAAACGGACTGGAAGATAATACCCTGGTTCTTTACGTCAATGACAATGAGGCGGGGCGGCCCAGAACCAAGAATACGCTGTACGAAACAGGCACGCGGGGGGCAATGGTGGCTCGCTGGCCCGGCCATATCAAACCTGGTTCAACGACCGCCGCGGTGGTTAGTTTCATTGATATCCTGCCCACGCTGATTGAAATCGCAGGCGGTGTGCCCCCGTCCGATCTGGATGGTAAGACCATCGTGGACGTACTCGAAGGTCGAACCAACCACCACCACGATGAACTGTTCTTCTCCTATACATGCGTGTCAGTCGGTTCAAAACGCCAGGAGATTCCTTATCCGATCCGGGCAATAAGGACTGAGCGCTACCGCTACATTCGAAATCTCAACCACACTATCGGCCATCCAAAACTACTGAGCGACGACGATGGCGGCATGCAAGCATACGAGGAGCTTTACGATATTATCGCCGATCCGGGCGAAACGAAGAATCTTGCCGAACTGGCCGATTTCCAGCAAGTCAGGCGAAAGCTCAGCGCCAAAGTCGATGCGTGGATGAAACAGATGGGAGATCGCGGCATCGAAAGCGAACTGGAGGCGCTAATTGATTTTCCTCCCAAGAAATGATTTGGATTAAGAAAAAGAGCACCCGCGGAAACTGTCCTACCGGCCGGTGCGAAAATCGAGGATAGGGCGTTTTTACAGGAAAATAGGCTTAGTATAATAAGGTCAGCAGGAACCCTGGTGATGAGGGAACACGGGAAACGACAAATCAAAAGGAGAATAGTTTAATGAAAAGCCAAATGAATCGGAGAAGATTTCTTGAAATGAACGTTCGGAGGCTAGGTATTGCGGCGGCAGGAGCGTTGGCAATAAACATACCGAAGTTTGCAATGGGTATGGGAAAAGCCGCTGATATAACAAATGCTCTTGATAAGCATTTTCCGCGCTATAAGAAGTTTGATCCACAGGTGCCGGTCTGGTGCGTGACGCCGGATATGGACAGGGTAATCCACAGATTTCATCTGTCATCCCCTTTTAGTCCTTCGGGGCGGTATCTGGCGCTGACTCGTTTGGCAAGAGAGGACAGCCCTCCGAAGCCGGGAGAAGTTGCGGAGGTCGTACTGGTTGATTTAAAGAATGGCGAAGCGAAACCCATCGCGGAAACGAAAGGATGGGATACGCAGCTGGGGGCCCAGGTACAATGGGGGGCGAACGACGCCCAACTGTTTTTCAATGATGTGGACACATCTTCGTGGATGCCATACGGGGTTGTGATGAATCCTTTGACCGGTGAGAACAAGAAGCTGGAATGGACGGTGTATGACGCCTCGCCTGACGGTAAGCGGGTGGTAAGCACGTGTCTTCGAAGAATCGGCATGACGCAGGGAGGGTATGGAGTGATAGTTCCTTCTGAAAGCATCCCGCGAAACAAGGGGACAGTGGATGATGACGGCGTTTATGTGACGGACGTTGAAAGCGGCAAAACGAAAATGATCGCTTCTTACAAAAGAATAGTAGAGGAGGCGGTGCCGAAGATAGACGTCAGCAGATACGGGCCGGGAGATTTTTATGGTTTTCATGTGAAGTGGAACTCGAAGAACGAGCGAATTATGCTGGTCCTGCGGTACCTGCCTAAAAAAGATAGTAAATACAGGCCTCAGCTTATTACGATCAAGGCCGACGGTGGTGACATCAGGGTGGCGGTACCGGCATCCTACTGGGCGGACAAAGGGGGAAACCACCCGAACTGGCTTCCGGACGGCGAGCACGTGATGATGAACCTTGATATTTATGGCAAGGGGTGGCGGTTCGTTCAGGCGCGTTACGATGGGAGTGAGCTTAGAACTATGACGAGCGTGCCTGCTAATCATGGTCATCCATCGCTGCATCCTGCGGGTAAGCTCATTTTAACCGACGCTTATCCACGAGAGGAAATAGCTTTTGGAGACGAGACGGCGCCATTGTTTTTGATCGACCTGGAAAAGGAAGAGAGAAAGATGCTGGTTCGAATGAATACATTCACGCGTGTTTTCACAGGCACTGGCAGCAACCCGAAAGAGATGCGCGTGGACTTACATCCGGCATGGGACCGGCGTACACATACTCTGGTTGCCTTTAACGGAGTGACGGAAGGCACTCGCCGTGTGTTTGTCGCAGACCTTAGTGAATTGGTTCAATCCTAATAAAACTTCCTACTGTTGTGCAGGATTGTCCCGTCTCTTGATATTTGGTTTGCTTCCAATCGCATTTTTCAAGCCCCTGATCGAACCGCAATATTGCTATTTCGGTCATTTGGTGGTAAATCAGCATATTTGAAATGCTTTACTCGATACACACCACGCAATACGAGCTTGTGGATTTGCTTCGAAAACACCCCCGCTAAAGCTTGCCTTTCAGCAATTCCTGCAGCCGTTCAAGCTCCCCGGCCTTCATATGGTAACTATGTTCCCTGTCCGGGAATTGCCCGGCCTGTACCTCCTTACCGTAGTTACTAATCGCTTCAATGGTAGCATTAGCCAAATTGCCGTAACTTTTTGCAAATTTCGGCTTGCGCCCCTGCGCCAGCCCCAAAATATCAGGCGCAATCAGTATCTGCCCGTCACAGCCGGGGCCTGAACCACAACCAATTACCGGCACCTCGCAGCGTTTCGTGACAATCTCAGCTACCTCGGCGGCGGTGCCTTCAATCAGCAACGAAGCGGCACCGGCCTGGAGCATCTGCTCAGCAAGCGCTATCAGCTCTAAAGCCATCTCTGCGGTGGTGGCCTCGGCCTTGAATCGGCCCAACTTACTGATGCTCTGCGGCCTTATGCCAATATGGGCCATAACAGCCATACCAGCATCACTAACTGCCTTTATTACATCAAGATACGCCCCGCTCGCCTCGATTTTTATTATCTGTGCACCGGCCTCAGCGACGAATCGGCCCGCGTTTTTCACCGCCTCGCCCAGTCCAACCTGGTAGGACAGAAACGGCATATCAGCAACCAGGCATACATTTGGAGCACCTCGCCGCACCGCGGCTGTTATGGCAACCATAAAATCCATCGTGGCCGGTAGCGTCGAATCAAAGCCCAGCATAACTTGAGTAGCTGAATCGCCCACCAGTATCATCTGCACGTCGGTTTGAGAAATAAGTTTGGCCGTGGTATAGTTGTAACAACTAACAGCAACTATCTTACGGTTCTGGCGCTTGGCTGTCACCAAATCGGCAATTGTAATTTTGGCATCCATATTAGTCTTTCTGAAAAACAATATTACAAAAAGAAATAACAACTTTTTAGTTAAGATATGAGAACAAGAGCAATTTATCAAGCGTAAAGGATTACGGTTTTTGGGCTAAATTCGGCATTCTTCAAAGAATAATAAAAAAAATTAAAATTTTCACGATTAAAAGCTTGATTTCTGCTGACAAGGAGTGTAGTTTTCATTGAAGTTTTATTAAAGAAATTCTTTCCTCTCGCTCGATTAGATAATTAGGAGGAGAATTAAAACCGTACAAGCAGAGTTTTTTTAGGACTGTTATTTTATTGCTTTTCATCACCCTCCTCCGAAGCCAGATTCTGTTGTTTGGAATCTGGCTTTTTTACCCACACGCTTGTTAAAACAGGTAATTGTAAAAGTGTCACTAATGTTAAAATAGGAAGCGGGGGTGGGAACTTTAGGGAAGCATTTGCGAGGCAAGTCAGCAAGTTTCGTATTGCGTTGTGTGTTCTCCGCTTTTATGCCCGACCAAGTCGCAATCTACTTGAAGCACCAACTTTTTTAGCATTCCGGACTTTGCTCGATAATCTCAGGGGACATCAATAGCCTGAGAGTATTTACGGGCAGTGGTATTAACGTCGGCACACAGCTATGGGAGAGCGTGATTTTTTCGATTTTTTTTATGCTCCAAAAATAGTTTGACAGATTGACTAAAGTCGCTAAAATACTGTTTTTTGGGCAATATATAGGGTTTCTTATGAAAAGTTTTATGGCAAAAAAAGAGCTACTCGAACGTAAATGGCTGCTTGTCGATGCCGACGGGGCTGTTCTGGGCCGAATGGCTGGGAAAATCGCGCCTATACTAATGGGAAAAACCAAACCCACATATACGCCTCATATCGATACAGGCGATTATGTGATTGTGGTGAACGCTGAGAAAGTAAAAGTTACCGGCAAAAAAGCCAGACCAAGCAGTACGATTACTACACGCATTTTCCGGGCGGCCATAAATTTGTCAGCTTTGCTGATATGATGGCAACAAAGCCGGAGAAGGTAATTGAATTGGCGGTAAGACGAATGCTGCCGAAAAATAAGCTCGGCAGAAAGATGCTGAAAAAATTGAAGGTTTATCGCGGCCCGGAACACGAACACCAGGCCCAAAGACCCGAAAAGATAGAACTGTCTTAAGCTCAAGAAAGATTCCAACTATGGCAAAAACCAAGATTGATAAATCTGCTGTCAAGGCGGCTTCCGAGGCATCGGCGAAGTCAGCTAAGAGCCGTCCCGATAAGGGCGGTTACTACTGGGGCACCGGCAGAAGAAAAAGTTCTGTCGCGCGTGTTAGAATTAAACCCGGCGACGGCAAATTGCTCGTCAACAAAAAAGAGCTTGGAGGTCACTTCTGTCGAGAACAGGATAGAAAAGCAGTGCTGGCTCCATTGGGGGCAGTCGATGCGGAAAAATCATTTGATGTCTTTGTCAATGTCCGAGGTGGTGGAACATCAGGGCAGTCGGGTGCGGTCTCGCTGGGAATCGCCAGAGCGTTGAAAAACTATGACGAAAATTATGTTCAGGCACTACGGGACGGGGGACATCTTACCCGTGACAGCAGAATGGTCGAGAGAAAAAAGCCAGGTCAAAGAGGGGCCAGAAGAAGATTTCAGTTCTCGAAACGCTAATTCAATTGACTATTTTCTATTGACTATTGATTATTGTTTTCAGTTTCTTATTTCAATAGTCAATTATCAATAATCAGTAATCATGATACGAGTTGCCATTATTGGAGCAAGCGGGTACACCGGCGCCGAATCGATACGGATTATCCTGCAACACAGCGAAGCAGAGCTGGTTTATCTAACTGCGCTGCCGGAGGAATGCGGAGCGGTAGAGGAAGTTTTTCCGCAGTTTAAGGGCCGATGCAGCTTGGAAATTGAGCCGTTGGATTTTGATAAGCTATCCGACCTGGCCGATGCGGCTCTTTGCTGTCTGCCCCATAAGGTCTCAATGAGGTTTGTGCCGAAACTGCTGGGCGCAGGGCTGAAGGTGATAGATTTCAGTGCGGACTATCGAATTAAAGACCCTGATATTTACGAGAAATTCTACAATGTAAAACATACTGATACTGCTAATCTGGAGACCGCAGTCTATGGCCTGCCGGAATTGTTCCGCAAACAGATAAAAGGTGCCGAACTTGTTGCCAACCCCGGCTGTTACCCTACCGGTGCTTTGTTGGCCATAGCGCCGCTGCTTAAAGAGGGCCTTGTTGAGACAAGCTCGGTTATTGTAAATGCGGTAACCGGCGTATCGGGAGCGGGTAGAAATCCGTCGAGCAAATTTCATTTTCCCAATATGAATGAAAACCTCTTTGCCTACGGTATCGGCACACACCGCCATATGCCGGAGATGGAACAAATCGCCGGCGAGATTGCCGGCTGCGACGTCCAGATATTGTTTCAACCCCACGCAGGGCCTTTCGACAGGGGAATTCTATCGACGGTGTATTGTCAGCCGAAAGGTAAAGTAAATAGCAAACAACTGTCGCGGCTTTACAATAATTTCTACGCTGACGAGCCCTTTGTACAGGTACTCGAAGACGCCCCTGCCGTTAAAAATGTCACCGGGACAAACTATTGCCATATCTTTGTAAGCTGTGTCAAAGGCAGAATTGTGAGCTTCTCGGCAATTGACAATCTGGTGAAAGGCGCATCAGGCCAGGCGGTTCAGAATATGAATATCGTATTTGGCCTGGAAGAGACTCTGGGGCTTGCGCAGGGGTGATAATGGCTGCCGGTGTACTGAAAGTTGCTACCTGCCAGTTTGCTGTAGGCGGTTCCATAAAGCGAAATGCCCGGCAAATCTGCGCACTCCTGCGCGAGGCCTCCGGTGATGATGCCGACATAGCGCATTTTCCCGAATGTGCTCTCAGCGGTTATGCGAGCGCCGACTTTGAAACGCTCGAAGATTTTGATTGGCAGCTGCTCAGAGAAGAAACTGAAAAGATTGTGGCACTTGCGGGGCAACTTCGGCTCTGGGTTGTGCTGGGTAGTACCCACCGATTGACCGAGCCCAACAAGCCGCACAACAGTCTGTATCTGCTAGGTCCGAGCGGCAAGATCGTTGACCGCTACGACAAGAGATTTTGCCTCTCGGAAGAATTGCAATATTACACACCCGGTAACAGGTTTGTAATCTTCACCGTTGATGGGGTAAAATGCTCACTGCTGATATGCTTTGATGTGCGGTTTCCGGAACTTTACCGCCAATTGCATAAACAGGGCGTGAATTGTATTTTCCAGTCGTTTTATAACGCCCGGCAAAAAAACCCAAGTGTACATACTCATATAATGCGTCAAACGATGCAGTGCCGGGCCGCAACGAACCACTTTTGGGTCAGCATGACGAACTCCAGCGGCCACTATTCGCCCTATCCTTCGTGTTTCATCCAGCCCGACGGCAAAATCGTCCGCCAGCTCAGGCCCAACCAGGCGGGCTCAATGGTAAATACAATCGATTTGAGCAAGGAATTCTACGACCCGATGGCACCCTTTAGAGATATGGCGATTAAAGGTACGCTCAGCAGTGCTACGGAGAATATTGACGACCCTCGCTCAAAAAATACGGCCATTCTTTAGAAGAAATCATAGATAAGCTGCCAGCAAAACAAATGCGGACCTGCAACGCTGAAAGGGATAGGCAGCTATCCTACTTTATTATCACTCTACGCGAAAAATGCTTGGCCAAAAGCGGAATTTAGGGTTATAATCGCTTGATGTGAGAGAAGATGAGACAGTAGGACTACCTCTGGATTTGCCATATTCTTAACGATGTGATTTGGCTTTAAATGATAAGAAATAAACCCAAATTGAATAAGTTTTATCAAAAGCTAATCGGGCAAGAGAATATTTCTCATAAAAAAGCTCTGTCTATTTATGAGGCACTGCACAAAGAAGCCGTTGCGTTGGGTGCAATCAGCCACGAGAATATCTGGGACGGTTTTGAAGTTGATTTGCGAATAGCTAAGGCAATAAATGGGCTACCATCGTGTGGTAATGCTCAGTAGAAAGTGACGGTGGGAACTTAGTAAGCTTTCGGAACACAAAGTGATATTAGAAAAGTTCAATAGTTTGCTGAAACAGTAAACCTACGCAACAAAGATGAAAAGAAGCGGCAATCCTTTGATTTGCCATGTTCTCGGCGAGGTGGTTTGGCTTTAAATCTGTAATAATTTGCTCTTGAACAAGTTTATTAAATGTGTATAATTAGGTAAAAGTTACACATTTAAGGAGATGTCATAATGAGAACAAATGTTGTACTTGATGATGAGCTGGTTAGATCTGCTCTTAAGCTGTCCGGCTTCAAAACCAAGAAAAAAGCCATTGAAGAGGGATTAAAACTGCTCGTCCAGCTAAATCGTCAGAAAAAAGTTAAGAGCTTTCGGGGCAAATTAAAGTGGGCAGGCAACCTAAATAAGATGAGAACAGATAAATGATAGTTGTGGATTCTTCAGTCTGGATTGATTATTTCAACGGCAAAATAACAAAACAAACAAATCTCCTGGATTCTCTCCTTGGCAATGAATTGATTGTTGTCGGAGATCTTATTCTAACAGAGGTTCTCCAGGGCTTCCAGGGAGACAAGGATTTCAACAAGGCCAGAGAATTACTCGATTGTTTTATTTTCAAGGAAATGCTTGGAAAAGAGATAGCAGTCAAAAGTGCTAAGAATTACCGCATTTTGAGAAAAAAGGGCGTTACAGTTAGAAAAACAATCGATGTTATCATTGCAACGTTCTGCATTGCAAACAATCTGCCTTTATTACATAGTGATAGAGATTTTAGTCCTATGGAAAAACACCTGAATCTGAAGGTGATACGATAAAAATGTTCTGTCCAAAACAACTTACAAGACTCAAAGAGGCGGTCTGGCTGTAAATAAGGCAATTGAACCTGGGGAGAGCTTGTGAAAAAATTTAAATTTGAGGGAAATTTTTTGATGACTTTGGCTGAAATTTGTTATAATAGATATTTGAAGATGTAAGCTGTTTGCAGGAACGAAGTTAATGGAGCATTTGTTGCAGGATAATTTATTCGGGGCGTCAGGCCGATGTGCGGCGGAAAGCAGATTCTGCGCATTTAGGTTCTGGTTTAACACAGCAAAGGAGAAGCGCAAGATGCTCTGAGCAGAAGATATATAAAAATACCGAAGGCCTTTCAGAGCTGAGCGCTTTGAAAGGCCTTTTTAATTGAACTCAACAAAAGAAAGGGAAGAAAAATGATAGCAAAAAATTCAAAAATAGCTGTTGGTTGCGATTATGTTACGACGACGGTAGCGGCTGTTAAAGTAAGTTTGAAAAAAGAAGGCCTTTTTGGAGACGTTAATTATAACGCGGGCTTTTTTGGATTTTTTCCCTTTAGCTGGTTTGCATTCTGGTGGCGTGCGAGGATGCGTGAGGCAGAACGATTGTTAACCAAAATAAGCCAAATGAAAGGGAAAGAAAATGTTACCGAAAAAACAAATATTGGTCAGAGAATTTAGATTATTGGATTTGGAAAGCGTAAAGGAGCTGATAAACAGGACAATAGATGCTTGCTACAATGGTTATTACTGTGATGAGGTTATGAAGTATTTCGATATGTACAACTGGTATGGAAATATCCTGAAGGTAGCCCGAGATGGATATATCATTGTTGCGGAAATGCAGGGAAAGATTGTGGGGACAGGCAGCATTATAGGCGACGTTGTCTTAAGGGTATTTATTGACCCTGCGTGCCAGAGGCAAGGGCTGGGCAAAATGATTATGAACGAGCTTGAGAGGCAGGCTGCAGCGAATGGTGTACAGGTTGTGCAGCTGCGGGCGCTGGAAAACGCAAGAAAATTTTTGAATCATTAGGATATGTGACATCTGCTAAGGGTTCCGTTGCAGTTGACAACGGCAGATGCCTGGAGTACTATCAGATGGAGAAAAAACTGAAATAGAAAGTGTTGTGACTTAAAGTAAATTTTGAAATGAAGGCAAGTAAATGGCAAATGGAACAATAACGGCCGCCAAAGGGTTTTTGGCGGGGGGGGTAGCTTGCGGGGTTAAGAAATCTGGTAAGCCCGATTTGGGGCTTTTAGTTTGTCCGACCGGTGCAAAGGCAGCAGCGGTCTTTACAACCAACAAAATCACATCGGCGGCTGTAAAGGTCAGCAAGCACCACATAAAAAGCCCTGAGATTTCAGCGGTTGTTGTCAATTCCGGCAATGCCAATACCTGTACCGGCCACACGGGTCTGCAAAATGCCATGAGAATGTGTGCTGAAACCGCCCATCTGTTAAGTGAAATACGAGATACGAGATTGCTTCGCTTCGCTCGCAATGACAAAAGAAACGCAATACGCAATACGCAATACGCAATACGAGACGTCCTTGTTGCTTCGACCGGCATTATTGGGCAGCAGTTGCCGATTAATAAAATAACTTCCGGTATTGCGAAGGCAGCGGCGAAACTTTCGGCTTCATCTAAAGCGGGTCTGGATTTTGCAAAGGCGATAATGACTACCGACACCAAGCCGAAACAGGCCATCCGCCAACTCGAAATATCGGGCGCCAAAATTACAATAGCCGGCGCAATCAAAGGGGCCGGTATGATTGCTCCGAATATGGCAACTACACTTTGCTTTATTACCACCGATGCAGCCATAAGCAAACCATTACTCGCAAAGGCATTGAAGGCCGCGGTTGGCAATTCGTTGAACAAGCTGACTGTTGACGGTCATCAGAGCACGAATGATACCGCGATAATTCTTGCCTCCGGCCTGGCGGGAAATCGGCCGATTACAAGTCAGTGTCCGCGCTACAAGAGATTTGCCAAGGCGTTGGCGGAATTGTGCGACGATTTAGCCAGGCAGATGGCGCTTGATGCCGAAGGGGCCACGCGGATGTTCAAGGTCGTTGTAAAAGGTGCAGCTACGAAAGCTGATGCAGCAAAGGCCTGCAGGGCAATAGCCGATTACCCACTGCTAAAATGTGCAGTGCACGGCGGCGACCCAAACTGGGGAAGAATTATCTGTGCCGTCGGCTCGGCGGGTGTGAAATTAAATCCAGATAAACTTTCCTGTAAGCTCGGCGATATAACCGTCTTTAAGAATGGCGTGCCGAGGAAATTTGACACAAAAAAGGCAAGCAAGGTTATCTCACAAACCGAGCATACAATAACGGTGGACCTTGGTGCGGGAAATGCAAGCGACTTCTGCTACGGCTGCGATTTGAGCGCCGAATATGTAACAATCAACGCGCATTACCATACCTAATTCGTTGCTCGTCGCTTGCTGCTCGTGATTCGATTAACAAAACAAGATACGAGCTTATTTTGCTTTCCTCAACAAAACACTTGAAAAGCGAGTCTATTTGGTTAAACTGCGTGCGATTTTGTGCGTGTTATGTGCGTGGAAATTGTAGTAGAATTCAAAAGGAGTGAAAGAAAGTGATTTTTTTTAAGAACTCTGTCGCATTTTTGGTACCAACATTTGCTTTTACTACAACAGCAATGGCAGCAGAAGCCGGCGAAGCAGCTGTTGTCGGTGGCATCCCACCGGCCTGGTGGATTGCACCTGGCGCCTCGTTGGCTGCTTTAGTTTTCGCCTATGTCTTCTACAGGAGAATGATGACCGCTCCCGAAGGCAACGAGAAAATGGTTGCCATCGCCGGGCACGTGCGTGAAGGCGCTTATGCTTATCTGTTCAGTCAGTACAAGGTTGTGGCTGTGGTCTTTTTAATCCTCTTCATCATCTTTGCGGCTCTGGCCTATTCTGGTGTGCAGAACCCGTTTATGCCGGTGGCGTTTTTAACGGCCGGCTTCTTCAGCGCCCTTTGTGGTTTTTTGGGTATGAAGACGGCGACCAACGCTTCAGCCCGAACCGCCCAGGGCGCCAGCGAGAGTTTGAACGCCGGACTGCAGGTTGCGTTTCGCAGCGGGGCGGTAATGGGTCTCGTTGTCGTTGGTTTCGGCCTTTTCAACATCACAATCTGGTATCTGATTTTAGATAAGCTCGTCTATACGGCCGAACATATGAGAGACGGTCTTGAATTGCTCGGCCTGACCCTGGTACCGAAAGGGATGCTTCCCGGCCACAAGCTGGTCGAGATTAGCACCACGATGGTTACCTTCGGGATAGGCGCCTCCACACAGGCATTGTTCGCCCGTGTCGGCGGCGGCATTTACACCAAGGCCGCTGATGTCGGTGCCGACCTGGTCGGCAAGGTCGAGGCGGGCATTCCTGAAGACGACCCCCGCAATCCCGCCACAATCGCTGATAACGTCGGTGATAACGTCGGTGATGTTGCCGGTATGGGTGCCGACTTGTTTGAAAGCTATGTCGGCTCGATATTCGCAACCGCAGCCCTTGGCGCGGCCCTGTCGGTTGGCGTTCTGGCAAAGGCAGGGATGGACCCATTTAAGGCCGTCCTTGCACCGACGCTTGTTGCCGGTTTGGGCATTATTCTTTCTATAGTTGGAATGTTCCTCGTTCGCTGCAAGGAAGACGCAACGCAAAAGAACCTGTTACACGCTTTACTGACAGGAACTCTGAGCAGCTCAATATTGATTGTCGCTGCCCTGGCTATAATGGCTGCAACAGGCTGGATTAGCTGGGGCATCTTCGGCTCGGTGGTGGCCGGTTTGGCCGCAGGCGTTCTTATTGGCCAGTTCACGGAATACTATACCTCCGATGAGTATTCGCCAACGCGCCAGATAGCCAAACAGGCCGAGATGGGAGCTGCAACAATAATTATAAATGGTTTCGCAACCGGTATGTATTCGGCTGCCCTGCCGGTCATCACTATTGTGGTCTGTATTCTCTGTGCCTTTGGTTTTGCCGGCGGCTTCGAAGATATAGCTATGGGCCTTTATGGTATTGGTTTTGCCGCGGTCGGTATGCTGGCAACACTCGGCATCACGCTTGCCACCGATGCCTACGGCCCTATCGCCGACAATGCAGGTGGCAACGCTGAAATGTCCGGCCTCGGCGAAGAAGTTCGCAAAAAGACAGATGCCCTCGACGCCCTCGGCAATACTACCGCAGCGACCGGAAAGGGCTTTGCAATCGGCTCAGCTGCCCTGACAGCTCTGGCGCTGCTGGCTGCATTCATCGGTGGTGTTCGCAGCTGGATTGGTCGACTTGCCCTGGAAAGTGCCGATGGCCTGTATACCGTTGGCAAGGTTAAATTCGCCACCGGCGAGGCGGCAAAACAGATTGAAGGTGCCGTTAATGCAGCAACCGCTTCCATTGCGGACCTTGTGGCTGCATACGATTTGAGCATAATGAACCCGAAACTCATCTGCGGGCTGTTCCTCGGCAGTATGATGGCATTTATCTTCTGTGCTATGACAATGAAGGCGGTCGGCAGGACGGCCGGGGATATGGTCAATGAGGTCCGCCGGCAGTTCAGGGAAATCCCCGGCATTATGGATGGCTCCGGCAAACCCGATTATGCTCGCTGCGTTGCTATCTCAACCCGCGGCGCCCAGAGGGAAATGGTTTTGCCTTCACTGCTGGCTATCCTGGTGCCGGTCCTGACCGGCTTGATTCTTGGCGTAGCAGGGGTTATAGGCCTGCTGGTCGGCGGCCTGACCTGCGGGTTCGTTCTGGCGATAACCCTCAATAATGCCGGCTGCACCTGGGACAATGCCAAGAAATACATCGAAAAGGGCGCTCACGGCGGCAAAGGCTCGGACGCCCACAAGGCCAGCGTGGTCGGCGATACCGTCGGCGACCCCTTCAAGGACACCTCCGGCCCAAGCTTGAATATCCTCATCAAGCTGATGAGCATGGTCAGCGTTGCCTTTGCGGGCGTAATCGTCAAGTTCGCACCTGTTATTGGAAGCTGGCTGGGATTCGGTAACTAATGAGGTTCGGTCACCGCCTTGCAGAGTTGACTTCAATATCAACTGAATGTAACCTATTGGGGTAGTCAAAATGGCCGCCCCGTCTTTTATTAAGGATTAGTGTACAGTTTGGCAAAGAAGGCAGACAGAGAGGCAAGCCCCGTTAGAAATTCTACAAGCGCCGAGCGCCGTCGAAGAGAGATTATTTCTAACGGGGCAAAAGCGTTTGCCCTGGCCACAGCTAAACTGGCGGCTGAACGGCATTGCACTGACATTGTGGTTCTGGATTTGAAGGGCAAATCGCCAGCGACTGATTATTTTGTAATCGCCACCGGCACAAGCGACAGGCAAATGCGCAGCGTCGCCGATGAAATCTGCGAGGCGGCAAAAAAGCGGGGCCTGCAGCGTTTCGGCCGGGCCGGATATCAACAGGCCCGATGGATTTTGCTCGACTTTATCGACGTCGTAATCCATATCTTTGACAGCGAATATCGGGACTACTACGATTTGGAATTGCTCTGGGGCGACGCTGAGAAATTGACTATTGACTATTGATTATTGACTATTTGATGAAGACCATAAAAGACGAGCTTGAAGAGCGCATATCCACAGCAATGAAACAGTACGCGCCGGATGCGGGTATTTGCCCAGCTATTGTAAGAACTTCTACCGACCCTAAATTTGGTGATTACCAGGCCAATGGTGTGATGGCACTGGCCAAAGAGATAAAGACCAATCCCCGTAAATTGGCCGAAGAGGTTGTAAAGAATCTGGATGTCAGTGACATTTGTGAACCGCCTGAAGTTGCCGGGCCGGGCTTTATAAATCTGCGGCTGAAATCGGATTTTATCGCAAATAACCTTTTAGAAATCAATGCCGACTCAGTAAGTCGTCTTGGCATAGAAAAAGAGGCTCAACCGAAGACCATCGTTGTTGATTTTTCCTGCCCGAATATCGCCAAGCAGATGCACGTAGGCCACCTGCGGAGCACAATCATCGGCGACTGCATCTGCCGAATGCTCGAATTCCTCGGCAACAAAGTTATCCGCCAAAACCATATCGGCGATTGGGGAACACAATTTGGAATGCTCTGCGCAAACTATGGTAGGAAACTGCGGGAGACTTCTGCCACAGGAGTTGCAATGAGAGCCGATGCACCTCTTGCTGACCAAGAGGCTTTCTATAGAGAAGCGAAGAGCTTGTATGACTCAAATGCGCAGTTTCGCGAGGAGGCTCGTGCTGCAGTTGT
>Ga0114919_10000866_pt1 | contig 24263 bp, 28 predicted proteins | sample BlataG_FD_88682 | JGI IMG/M metagenome (GOLD analysis project Ga0114919, IMG submission 88682) | Deep subsurface microbial communities from Black Sea to uncover new lineages of life (NeLLi) - Black_00105 metaG | ecosystem: Environmental > Aquatic > Marine > Oceanic > Sediment | place: Atlantic... | reverse complement strand
AATAAAAGCTTTTTTTGAAGATTCAGACACTAAAAACAACAATAAAAGAGACAGAATTAACAGTTCAAGAAACCGGTTTACGGACACATCTAAAACTTTGGAAGAAAATCTTCATTCTATTATAAGTACACTAAATTCAGATATTAAAAATATCTCAGATACTAGAGTAATAGAAAACGAATCTACGGTAAATAAAACAAAGGATAGTTTAACAGGATTAATTTCAGAGTTATTATCTGATTTTTCAAAAAGAGTAGAAGATTTAGAAAAAGAATTGAAAAGGGATTTAGATGATCATGTAGATCGCCATGGTACTATCGCAAATGATCTTAAACCTAGAATGGAACAAATTCTTGAAAAATATTTGGAAAGAATGGACAAGATAATCGTAGACCTTAAAGGAAGGATTTCAAATCTATTAAAAGAACACTTAAACCACCTTAAGAACGCCACCGACACCCTTCAAACTAATTTGAAAGCAACAGTCGACGAAAGACATAGGACGTTAACAGACCAGACCAATGAATTTAAAAGTATGACGTTAACCTTAATTGATAATCTTTTAGAACACGCTAATAGGTTTACAGATTTTTCGGCTGAAATGGCTAAAAAGGGATTTTTTTGGATGGGTAAAAAGAAAAAGTTTAAAGCAAGACATGAAACTACGATTCAAAACATTCTCAAATTTACTGAACCTATGAAAGATGATTTTACAGACACAAGTGAGACATATATAAAAGATACAAGAAGTACTTCAGACACCATGAAAACTGATATCACAGATACTATCACTTTAGAGAACGATAATGTCGTTAGCGAAACCAATGATTTAGATCATAAAGCACAAGAGACTATAAATGTACAATTAGAAACGCTTGCGAGTGATATGTCGGGAGAGATCGATAACACTTTACAAAGTGGCGTAAAAGATTGCTCCGATACCACTGTTAAGCTTAAAGATTCGTTAGAGGACTCACTTAAAACTCACCATAGACAATATGACGAAGCAATTAATATACATAAAGACGAATCATTAAGGCACTATACTGCTTATGACACCGATATTAAAAGAATTAAAGAGGATTGGATTAGAGACCTTGATGATAAATTCACTGGCGGAAAAAGAGATAGTTCTGACAAAATTACCGATGAAATTAACTTATGGGGCGACGAATCAGCAGACTTAGATAGGAACTTAAGTGAAATGCTTATTGATCATAAGTCTAAATACGAAGAGAATGCGAAAACTTTACAAAATAATTTATCGAATACTACTCGAGACACAACACAAAACATTAAAGATGCGATCGCCGATTTCACACTCCACTTTATGAACTCCATTGATGACGCCACAGAGTTAGCCGAAAAAAACGAAGAAAAGCTTAGTGATGTACACAACGCTTCAAGTTCAATCCCAGAAATAATGGACATTACGACGTGGCAGATAGTAGGACGAGAGGCTCTAGTTGCAGCTATAAAGGATGCTGTTTATAGGGTAAAATCTTCAATTATTATCGTAATGCCCTACGTGCTTCCAGAGATTTTACAAGTTATAAGTGAATACGCTTATCAGAAAAAGGCGGTAAGATTCATGCTAACCTCGAGATTTGATATGGCAACCTATGGCGATATTATAAAGAAAATGATTGCGCTAGGCAATATCCAATTCCGACAATTAAGCGGAGCTGGCGAATTCTTTGCGCTAACCAGAGACGCTGAAGAAGTCATCATTGGTCCTGCAACGGAAAAAGAAGGAGAAATGATAAGCGTTGTTTCAAATCAAACAGCATACAGTATTTTATACTCCCAATTTATAGGGCCTATTTTTCAGGCGAATTCAAGACCGATCAAGTAAGAGGAGCTTAACCAAAATTCCAAACGGGATAAACTAATACAAGATTTATTTTTTATCTTTCTTTTTTTAACATTTTGAATAAATTCTGAACGCTTTATTGATAAGTTAATAACACTCCGGAAACAACTGAAACAGTTATTCTGGTTTAAGAGGCGATGGTTATGATTTTGATTTCTTCTTAGATCATATCCCTCCAACAAGATTCTTAGCAATAGCCGGTGCTTCTGATAAAACAATAACTGGAAAACATCTACTCTCGAAAAAAAGAAAAAACTTTGTAACTATTACTTTTGAAGGAGGACATACATTTCCAAAAGAAGTTAGATGGAAAACTTATGATTTTCTAAAAGAAAATCTATTCTAGAATCTTTACTACAATCCTGCCTTTTCTCTAATTTTCTTACAGTCAAGTTTGTCATCTTTTACAGGATTATTGATAAAGAAATCAAGTTCGTCACTACCTCGATATTTGTGTCCAAGAACTAAAGCACTTTCTCCGAATAGATGCCATAGTTGTTTTAGCTCTTCCTTTGTCTGTTTGAGTTTTCGATGATGTTCTATTGATGAACGAACAATACAGCGTGCATATTCAATAGCCAAATCAACAGTTGGAAAACCATCGATTACCATGTCATGTTCAGGATCAAAATGAAAATTGTCAATAATTAAAACGGAATAGGTTTTCCTTTCGGTCATTGCAAAATCAATTTCCTATTAATTTTTTTCACTAATTTTATTTCTTTTTTATTTTTAAGAGTTAAGTTAATGGATGTTTAAATTTAATTATGGGAAATAAAAAGAGAAGGTAAAAAATTAAAATTTACTTAGATTTTAGGCTGTTAGCATCGTCGTCGTCGTCATGTATACGCTTTAGGTCTATATCAGAGTATCCCGGCAAGATGTTGATGAATTGACGCATGGAGTTCTTAATATCCTTGCTGGAAGTAATATATCTACCAATTATTAAGATATCTGCTTTCATTTTTAGAGCATACTCAGCTGTAGATGGTTCGATTCCTCCAGCAACTGCTACTAACACGCGATCTTTTCCAGAAGCTAATTTTTTATCAGCATACAGTTCTTTTATTTTAGGAACGATTTGCCATTTTTGTTTTTGGACGTCATCTGAACCTTCTATTGCGCTTTCTACATCTATTGCTCTATGAAGAATGACAACATCTGGGATTTGTTTCAATTGTTTTAATTTCTCGATAGGATCAACCACTTCCATTGTGTCAACGAACCCATAAATTCCAAGACGTCTTGCTTCTAATAGAAACTTATCAATTGATTTGGGAGATGCCAAACCACTTACTACTACGGCGTCGGCAGTAGCATTAAAAGCAAAATCCACCTCTAATTTGCCGACATCAAGCGTTTTTAAATCAGCGACAATGAATTTCTCCGGAGCAACCTCCCGTATCTTTTCAATTGCTTCCATTCCATATTTCTTAAGAAACGGGGTTCCAATTTCTAAAATGATTCTATCGCTTTTTGGGAGTTGCGTAACAACTTTCAATTGATGTTCCAAACTTGGCGCATCTAAAGCAACTTGTATATAGGGCGGCCTCCAAAGTCTTGGAACTTGTATTCCAGCAACAGGATGTTTCGCGCGATCCTTATCGTAGAAAATTTTCTCAATTGGAGGATAATTATTTAAAGCCCTTTGAATAGCTAATTTTGTAGCACCATAATTATACTGATATATTTTCCTATAATCTTTTGCTTCGGGATGAATAAAAACGCTCACAATTAAAAGCCATTCATCAATTTTATTCATCGGAATGAGGTTTTCTTCGACAGCATCCGCTATTGCTTTACCAACAGCGGCTTGAGCTGGCCCAAAAATTTTATTAGCATCTTCCATGTTTGAGACAGTTACTTTTGGAATTACCAAACTAACAGGTTTAGTTAATAAATTCGGTCTAATACACGCTAGAAGCCCTCCATGGCCTATTGAAGGGTTACTAAGGGCATTAGCAAAAGATATTCCCACGGGTCCGTCTTTGGAGCCGATGATTAGATCGATATGAGCTAATGAGCTCCCAGAACCTAGAAGTGCTTCTCCTATAAAATAGTCAGTTTTAGCCATATAAAACAACGCAATTATTATCTATTTAAAACTTTATATTTTTTGGATATTATAAAATAATACTTTACTACATTAAATTAGAGGTAATATTCCATTATTAAAATTATCTTTAATGAAATTGAAAAAAATGAGAGAGTAGATAATTATAAATATTAATATTGTTATGTATATTAAAGAAATCGGGTTTGTATTTCAAAATAGGTTTAGTGTCTTTAGGATTTATTAAAAGAATCATTTTAGCTTTTTCAAGTATTTTTATTTTGATTTTCACCTTCCGTTGCTTCGATATCTGGTAGCGAGTCAGGAATTTCAAAGGAAGTCATCAATTTTTCCATATCTCCTTCTTCACTTATTTTATCTTCGTGAATTATGGGCGATTTAATGCGTAAAGAGGGCATTTCATCGTTATTATGGACAAAGAGTTCAATCCCTTGAATTACACTATTTTTTACTATTATTCGTGTAGAATAGTTTCGATCGTCAAAGAATGTGAAACCATTATTTAATCTACCCATTTTTACAAGGTTAACGGAACTTTTTTCCTCAATGAGCATAGCTTCTGGAACTTCTTCTTCGGAATAAATAATACCACGAATAATAATAAAGATTCTCTCAAGATCTTCCGGTTTGGAACAAAGACCTATATTTTCCATAGCTTTACTTAATCTTGGATTTTGAATAATCATTTCTCCCTCTGTACTTTGCATTCCTGAATCAGAAAAATCCTTTTTATCGATAGATCTTGCTCTTCCAGCTCTAATGGGTTTATCCATTACTTCTTGAAACTCAGGATCATCTTTAGAATATAAATTTAACGAATATACTCTGTAGAACAATCTTAATTGTGTACGGAACATACCCGCTAAAATTCCTCCGAAAATTTGAAGTTTTAAAGAGCTATTAGAGCCATTGTAAGTCCAAATTCTTTTAGTATCGTGATCTATAAGCAAATAAACTTTACGACTATTAAGATCATTGATTATATCTCTAACGATTTCTCCTTCCTCAACATCAACAGTCAAGAAATAAGGAAATTCCCGTAACTCAAGCGCCTCGAAAATTTGCAAATTTAGATAAATCCCAAGTTATTTCTATATTTTTAATAGGTACTGATCTTTAAAATAAATTTTATTTTTAATAAATTATTCTGAAAAATACTAAAAACCTCAAAAATCAATAAAATTTTTAAATTTTAGGATATTCTTCTTAGTAATTTCCTTTTGGTTAGTTCGATAATTATGAGTTCAGAGAAAAGAGTTTACAAGCTAAACATTTCTGGGGGAAGCGAAGGCCCGGGAAAAGGATTATCTAAATTAATTGAGATCGATGAAAAGAGATTCAATTTTGAAGGTATGAAGATAGGCGAAATAATTAAAGGGGGTCTAATTGGTTTTCCTAACTACGAATTTCAAATCATGGGCGGTTCTGACGCAAGCGGGTTTCCTATGAGAAAAGACGTTCACGGCCCCGTAAAAAAGAGAATTTTAGTTTCAAAAAGAGCTATTGGTTATAAACCAAAGAGAAAAGGAGAAAAAAGAAGAAAAATGGTTAGGGGAAACGAAATATCTTTTGATATGACGTTACTTAATCTTAAAGTTGTAAAATATGGAGAAACTGAACTCTTTAAAGTGAAAGAAGAAGAATCTAATTAACATAGCGAGATGAAAATTCGATGGTTAAAGTAAAAAAATGCTCTTTTTGTCAGGGGGATGTCTTAATAGGAAGAGGACATATGTACATTAAGAAAGATGGAACTATTCTAAATTTCTGTACACATAAATGTAGAGTCGCTATGTTAGTGCAAAAAAGAAATCCACGAAAAGTAAGATGGACAAAGGTTTATATGAAAGAGTAAAAAAAAATTTACTTTTTTAACTCTAATTCTGAATAACTGTTTTTAAGACAATATTTTTAGCTTATTGTAGCCTTGGGAACTTTAATAGCTCATCTATCAAGTCTACATGGCTAACGATCATACTTTTACAACAGAATCTCTCAATACCCAACTCTTTAAAAGCGTCTTCAGCGCTTTCTCCTTTTTCTAAAAGCTCCAAATAAGGTTTATAGATGTGGGCTATAAGGCGTCCACATGAAAAGCATCTTATAGGAATAATCATGATAGATAATTAAAAGTAGTATTCTAAAAAAATTTTACCTTTCTTCCAATCATATTCTAAAAATAAATATCTAATCCATGAAGTTGGATTTCACTATTTGGATGTTTATGTTATCAATTCTAAAAATAGTTCATATTTTCGATGTAAGCCTTATGTGTTTATAGGCTCTGACCATTTTTTCTTATTTTAAATGTAAATCCAAAATTTTATTTTAAATCCTATATTTATTACCACATTAAAAATCGATGATTTATGATAATATATTAGAAATATATATTGGAAAGAGAAAATATGAGTTATATAAAATTTAAAGTTCCTGACGCATTAAAAGAAGATATTAAGAACATGTTAAATTCAATTTCGGGAACCAGGGATTCAAAAATTAGAAAGGGAATGAATGAGGTAACCAAATCAGTAGAAAGAAGTTTGGCGAAGCTCGTTATTATGGCGGAAGATGTAAGTCCACCTGAAATATTGTTTCATGTGCCATTGCTCTGCGAAGAAAAATCTATTCCCTATTGTTATATTGCAACAAAAAAAGAATTGGGAAACGCCGCTCGAATTAACATCGCGTCATCTGCTATAGCAATTGAAACTATTGGAACTGGAAACGAAAAAGCTTTAGAAGATATAATAAAAAAGTTAGAAGCATTAAAAAAATAATACGGTGAAAGTCCTTGGTAAAGATTGAAAAAAAAGGAAAAACTGTGTTTGATGCCTCTATTCCTGCCGAGGTACTTCAAATTGTTGGTAGAACTGGTTTAACCGGTGAGATCAATCAAATTAAGGTTAGAATTCTTGAAGGGCCCGATAAAAATCGAATTCTCACGAGAAATGTTAAGGGCCCTGTACAAGTTGCCGATATTGTTATTTTAAGGGAAGTTGAAAGAGAAGCACGAAAAATTCGTAAGCGAAGATAATAATATTGAATTTAATTTTTATTCTACTGGTCAAAATATCCTAGTAGTTTCAAGTTATCGTATTCGGTGTGTAAAAATTCTCGTATTGCAATTCTTATAGCTTCTGATCTACTAGCTGTTATTTTCATTTTTATTAATTTTTGAATATTTTCATCGTATATCTCAGGTATGTTGATAGTAATGTTTTGCATTTTTGGTTTCTTCTCTTTTTTATTGTTTGGCAATTAAAATTACCCTAATCTTATTAATTTTTAAATTCAAATTCAAAAGGAGTTATTATATAGAATTACAAATGCTAAAGTATTATTAACCCTTAATAAATTCCAACTTTTTGATAATAAATTATAAGTTAAACTTGTATATAAAATTATCTTTCCGAATATGAAGGTATTTAAAGAGCTCTATATCAGATGTAAATAATTTTGATGTTTTTATCTTTATAATGAACAATTAATGTTAACAATTTAAGGTAGTCTGAAAAAATTTTATATTATTTTCTATCTTCCTTTTTGATGTAGCGACCTCTTGTTTCTATTGTAATCATGTTTCTTATGATTTCATTGCTTTCATTTACTTTTGCTTTCCCATATTCTGTGCTATAACCATCTAAAAAGGCATCAAAACAAATTTTATAATCAGTACCATGAGAGGAGAGTAAAACTCTTTTAAAAAGATGGAGATCAACGCTTTTATCTTCAATAGAATCGGAGTAATTGTGGAGTCCAAAATCAATAATGAAAATTTCTTGAATTGGAGTAATAATAATATTGCTTGTGGTAATATCACCATGAATATGGCCATTTTTGTGTAAAATAGCGATAAATTTACCTATCTCATTAAAGATTTGCTGTTTTTTATCTAATTCTATTGAATGCATAAATTCTTTTAATTTTTCTCCTTTAATATACTTCATTACGATTGTAGAGTTTTCAGTGTCAATTTCGTAAACTTGAGGAACATTTACACCATAGTTTTTAACTTTTATCAGAGCTCTAGCCTCGTTAAGGGTTCGAATAACGCGTATTTTTTTATCGAGCTTCTCTATACGATAATTTTTAGGGCTACGGAGTTTGAATATAACCTCTTTACCAAACCAATGACCGTAGAAAAGACTTGCTTCAGCACCCTTGTGAAAAAGTTTCTCTATAACAATCCCATCAATCATTCTCTTAAACCACCTAATCTCTCCAAGGAATTGTGATTTGATCCATGCGCTCTTTAGGGTTTATTTGCGTTTCCAAAACTGTATGACCTCCTTCAGCTTCATACCTTAGAAGGCCAGTCCATCCAATCATTACGCCATTATCTCCAGCATATTTTAAAGGAACAACTTCAAACCTCGCGCCATGTTCTGCACTTATATATTTAATCATTTCTTGCAACCTTTTATTAGCAGCAACACCACCAGTTAATAAAATTTCTTTTTTTTCCGTGTGAGCTAAAGCCCTTTCGGTAACTTCAGTTAGCATAGCAAAAGCTGTTTCTTGCAATGAATAAGCAACATCGTTTAAATTATATTTCTTATTATAGTCTTTGGACTCTAATAACCTCTTAGCGGCTGTATAGAGTCCTGAAAAAGACAAATCCATACCTTTCACAACGTAAGGCAAAGACAAATATTTATTTGAGTTAAACGCAAATTTTTCGATTTTTGGACCTCCTGGATGAGGTAATCCAACATCTCGGGCAAATGAATCCAACAAATTACCAATAGGGATATCGAGAGTCTCTCCAAAAATTTGATATCTTCCAGACTCATACGCGCTAACAATCGTATTCCCCCCTGATACATATAACGTTAGAGGATCCTCAATTTTACACATTAGCCGTCCAATTTCTATGTGAGCAATGCAGTGATTAACCGCTACTATTGGAATATCTAACAATTGAGTTAACATTCTAGCAGCTTGGGCACCAATTTTTAATATGGGGCCTAAACCAGGGCTCTTACTAAACGCGATTAAATCAATATCATGTATTGAAATATTTGCCTCTAATAACGCCTGATTTATAATATTCATAAAATTATTAAGATGTTGCTCTTTTACTAAAGCTGGATGAATTCCACCTTTTTCTGGAATATACATATCATTAACAAGACTAAATACCGTTCCATCAAATCCTATAATACCCACACTCCAAGTGTGAGCCGTAGATTCAATACCTAAAACTTTTTTTAATTTCATCTGGTTCAACTAAGATAAATATAGCAATGTTAAAATGGTGTATTAAAAGGAGATACTGAAAAAGATAGTTTGAAGTTTATTATTAGAGTTTAAGTTGACTTAGTGCGTTTTCGAGGGGTCCTACTATGTCTTGCAACTGTAGCAGCTCCCTTCTTACCTTTTCTTTTGAATATAGTGTATCCACACTTTCCGCACGACCATCTATCGTAGTGGTCCGCGAGAAATACCGCGGGGGCACACTTAGGACAAACTCTATGTGTCCTAACTAATTTACCATCTTCAATTTTATAAAATTTGGATGCGTTTGACATAAATTCTTCAATTTATTTTTTAATTAATTTAATAATTTTAATCGTATTCAAATAAGTGTTGGTAAGGTTCTTTTCTTTTTTTTAATTTATAAATTTCTAATCGCGTGTCTTTGGGTAAATTTCGCACTTGAATATGGAAAGGTTCATAGAATTGAAGTTCTTTAGCGTTCTTGTAAATATTTGCTACCCCTACATCGTATGAGCTACCGAAATGAGTTTTAATTTTACGAATTATTGTATATTTTTCGTTTGCGTTTTTCAACGCTGCAATTTTCTTCTTCACATCTAACCGATTAGGTGTACTGGCATCAAAATGATCAATTCTGAATTTTAATTCCGTTCGATCAATTAATGGGTTTATTTTTTCTTCCAAAATTTCAATATTAAACGACATTTCGAACCTTTTTAATACTCTTTTTCTCAGATAATCAGTTAATTTAAAGATAATTCTGAGTTATAAAAAATTAAAGAAATAATAAAAAATAAAATTTTGGTTTTTTGTAAGAAAAATATGTCAAAATCTAAAAATTACTTGTTGAAAACAAGAATTATGATAATCATTGAAGTGGCATTAATTATTATTATGATGGTATTGTATTTGCTTCTAAAAAATGTGGTCGCAGGAATATACATTAGCATCTTTGTTGGTTGCCTATTTTCGTGGTTATTATTGTTTATTTTAACCGTTAATCTCTATAATAAAGTAAAAAATATAAAAATGGAGTGATTTAAGTTGAATAAAAATTTAAAAATCCCTACAACCGAAAGGCATAAGTTTTCTCAGCCTTTAGGTAAATTAATTGCAGGAACGCGAAAACAAACTATCTCTGAAGTAGTAGAACTTATTAGAAATTATCAAAACGCTAATTTTGTAGTCAAAGTTTATTTAGTTGGAGATATCGTAACAAAGGATTTTCTCGCGAATGATTTTCTAAAATCTTTCGTTAGACTTTGCATAATTGACGAAAAAACTCAAAGAAATCAAATTATTATAAAGATTGAGGATTATTTTGAAGAAATCATTGAATTTGAAAACCCTGAAGGAGGTATTAAAAAAGAAAGTTTTACTCTTTTAGATGAGATTATAACATCTAATAAAAGAACTTTATTTAAAGTTATTAAAGGCGAAGAAGATTTATTAGTCTTACCGTTGGTTCTGAGCATCCCACTTAACGAAAAGGTTAAAAATTTAGTGTTTTACGGCCAACCACCCACAACTGATTCAAAGCGCCAAATTCCCGAAGGTATCGTTATGGTTGATGTTGAAAAAAGGATAAAAAAAGTTGTAAAGAAGTTCGTATCGTTAATGAATGAATTTTAATTTTTATAATTAAATTAATAAGAAAGATATAATACGACTTTATCATTGAGGATATTACTTTATTACCTTACTCTTAATGCGTACTTCCCAGGAAAACGGATCTTTAAATATTCCGCAAATCTAGATTCCGAAGGATTAATAATTATAACTTCCCCACTATAATCCTCGCTAAGACTATGGGTTTTGCATTTGGGACAAATTTGTTCTTTTTTAGTAATTAAATGGCAATTTTTACAAGCTCTTTCTTTCAAAAATATTTTCGCCTACAGTTATTTAAATATAGAATAATTCTTTATTTTTCGCTGACTTCCTCTTCCAGTGGTTTCTTTTTCTTTGCTTCTTTTTCAGCGTACTCTTTCTCAATATCCGCTTCAATCCATTCTGGTCTCCCTAAAAACTTTTGGCGCATCGTCAAACCCAGTTTGCCGCTCCTTCCTGTACCTAGAGAGACTGCAATTATTTTAGCCCTCACATCGTTGTTAACTTCAAGAATTTTTCCCGTTTCTTTACCAATAAATCTATTACCGACCTGTTCAAATGAGATATAATCATCGCATATCTGAGAGACATGAACTAAGCCATCTAACGGTCCTAAACGTACGAATGAGCCAAAATCTACTAACTCAACAACCTCTCCCTCAACAACTTCTCCGAGTTTAGGTTTAAAAGTTAAAATAGAGAATTCTACTTTATGAAAGGTGCTAGCATTTCCAGGAATAATGATACCGTGTCCTACATCAAGTACATCAACAATAGCAATAATAAAACCGTAATCTCTCGAGATTATACCTTCGTAGTCATCACTAAGGATAATTCTTGCGCTGACTTCTTTAGGTTGGCCAAATAGGAACGGCGGGATTTCTACTTTTGCAGACAATTGAACTAATTTGAACATATTAAAGTATCCTTAAAGCAAATAGAAGTTAGTAATAACAAAAATGAAGTATAAAATTAATAATTTGTGATTTTTTCGTAATAACATATTAAACTTAAGTGATTTTATATTTTTGAAAAACTGTAAAATTAAGTAAATATCCTAATTTTTATATTAATTGCGCTATTTTTTCGCAAGTTCTTCTGCAATCTAATAAAATTAATCCGAGCCGAACTTCTTTAGTTGTAGAAACCGTTAATACCGCATTGGGACCAGCTTGCATTACTAAAAGATACCCGTCGGAACCTTTTATATACAACTGGTCGAAATCACCCTTTGCCATTTCGATAATCGCTCTTTCGGATAATGATAGAAGAGCGGCTGTCATTGCGGCAATTCTCGTCTCGTCTATGCCTTGTGGAAGTGCAGAAGCGATCGGAAGACCTTCAGCTGATACTATAGCAGCAGATTTTACTTCTGGGATTGCTCCAAGAAGTCTTTTGAGTATATCATCAAGGCTATCGGGAGTATTGGGGTCCATTACTGTCACTTTCTCCTTCACTAGATTTTTATTAGATAAACGTTATTTATTAGAATATAATAAAGATAAATTATTACTTATATTTTAAATAGATTGATTCTTTTTATTTTTTTTTTTTATTAGTTTATATAAAAATCTACTCTATTATAGGTTTATTAAAGTTTATAATATGTAGATAAAGTTATGCGCCTTGGTCTCCCTTTCCTCCCCCCTTACTCTTCTCCTGTTCTCGTTTAATAAAAAACTATTCTTGTTTAGTGTTTTTTTATCGTTAATAAGATTTTAAACCTCTAAGAACATATTCATATTGATTTAGGTTATTAATAGGTTATTTGTTTTCTTCCTTCATAACATAGCGAAACACGCAACGGTTAGTTCCGGTATCATATCGAGATTCGAGAATAAGTTTCACATCAGGATTGTATCCTTCAAGAATTTTATAATCTACATATTTGCAATAAATTTTAGCATATTCATCTAAGTTCCATTCTTTAGCAGCATTAATAAACGTGCAATGTTTAATTTTCACTACGAAATCGCCATTAGGTGTGCTACTGATAGGGCGAAAGTTTTCAAAAGAGTCAATATCCGTATAAATCAACCAATTCTTTAAGGATAACGATTTTTTCTCTGCTTTTACTTTTTCTGCTATTCTTTTTCCTCTTTCAAGTCCAAATTCTTCAATTGCATCTTTAAGAATAGCTTCGCCTTCTTTGGGACCTAATTTCTTAATAACGTGTTTTGCTACCGTGGAAAATAATTGGCCCGCTAATCCAAATCCCGGAGTGAGGTATTTTTTACCAAGGTCCTTTTTTTTATCGAGGACATCCCCCAAGTATTGAAAATCTAAACCTTCAGCTTTTTCTTTCTTTAAATCATCCATTTTCATCAAAATATACGGTTAATTTTTGTTAATAATCTAATAAAAGAAACCAAAGAATAATTATTTAATAGTTAATTATAAAAATAATTAACTTTACTGATTAAGTTGCTAACTATGGAATATTGGGTTTTAGTGGAGAGTCTCTATAATACAACATTATCGGTGTTTTTTTTCGTTCTAATGAGTTTGATGTATTATGTAGGGATCAAGGGATATAGGGCAAAAAATAAGTATGGAGGAATCTCATCAATTCTTTGTGGGATATGTTATTTAATTTTTGGATATTATAACTCTATTATCGGATTTTTAGCATTCCCTTACAACGGGTTTATGGTGTGGTGGATTGGCATGACACTACTTGTTAATCTCTTATTTACAACAATCATTAGAATGGATATAAATAAAATGGAGAGAGAAGAGAAAAACGAATTTAATAAGGAAGGTAAAAATAAAGAAAAAACGATTTTAAGGAGATACATTAGAAGAATGACTAGAGAAGACCCTTATAGGGAAGATATCCCATTTAGGATGGAATTATTCAGAAAAAGTTTTCATTTATCAGGGTTTTTAATATTTTTGGCTTTTTTTGGTTTTATGATAATCCCTCCAATAACTCTGCTGGTAAATGATAGCGTTATAACATTTATTCACCAAATTGAACCATCTTATAATTTATTATGGGGGGATATAGCCGATTTTCCGTATGGTTTTGGAGATTTTAAAGCTGTTGTAGAGATTACTATGTTCGCTTTAATTGCTGCTTTAGCTTTTACTATTGTATCTGATATTATTCGAATCGTTTGGGGTCCAGAATATTCCCTTTTTAACTTTTTATCAAAGTCCATGCTAAGAAATAAAGAAAAAGATGCTGCCGGACCGCAAATTTACATAATAACGGGATTCGTTTTTTCTTATATGCTTTACATGGCGGGACTAATTCATATTTTTGTGTTTTTTACGGGAATATTTATAGCATGCCTTTCAGATGCATCTGCTGCTTTAATTGGAAGGAGATTTGGAAAGCATAAGATTAAGCTTAGAAATAATGATATTAAATCTGTTGAAGGTTTTATTGCTGGTGTAGCCGTTGCATATATTATAGGTTTTATATTTGTAGGACCAATTTATGCAATAATGGGAGCTCTCGTTTTCTTTCTAATTGATTACTTACCGTCATTTACCGCGGACAATATATTAAATCCCATTTTTATTCCAATTGGGCTTCAACTTATGATATTCTTATTTGGATTACCAGTAGGTTGGTTATAGAAAGTAAAAATAAATAAAATGAATAATCTTATTAAAATTATCCATGCGAGAATTAGTTGACGAATTAAAAGATATCGAACTAGCGATTTTTGACTTAGACGGAGTCATTTACCGAGGAGATATATTAATTTCTAATAACGATAAAGTGATACAAGAATTAAAAAACATTTCAATTAAAGTTGTATATAATTCCAATAATTCTACTTTTACAAGACAGATGTATGTCGATCGTTTAAAGGGTTTAAATATTACAAGTAAAGTGTCTGATTTTTATACTAGCGCTTCGATTACTTCGGAAGAAATTACAAATCTAAAGCAAAATGCAACTATTTTTATCATCGGTGAAATTGGTTTAAAGGAAGAATTAACAGCAAAAGGTCATACCATTGTCAACCATTCTTCAAACTATAAAAAGGTTGATTTTGTAATCGTGGGTTTAGATAGAGAATTCGACTACAAAAAACTAGCGTTCGCTCAGAATTGTATTTTACAAGGTAAGGCTCAATTCTACGCTACAAATTCCGATTCAACATTACCCGCTGCGAGTGGATTACTTCCAGGAGCAGGAGTGATGGTAAACGCAGTAGAAACATGTACTAACAAAAAACCTCTAAAAATTTTTGGTAAACCCAATCCTTATGGGATTCAAATGATATTAAAACATACGAAAGTATCACCGGATAAATCAGTGATATTCGGAGACCGTTTAAATACAGACATTTTAGCGGGAAATCGAGCCGGAATTAATACTGTACTCGTTTTAACAGGGGTCACGACTGAACTCGAGGTTAAAAATATTCAAGAGAAAGCGATTCGCTCTCAAGTTATTGATAAGAATTTAATTCCTAATTTAGTTATAAAATCCCTTTTAGGAATTTTTAAAGAATAAGGAAACTAAATTAAACCCGCTCTGTGCATCATTAATTTAGTAATTTCATAAAAAATATCTTCCACATTTCTTCCATCCTTAGCAGAACATTCAATGTAACCGTAAAGCTTATTGGTTTTCGCCATTTCAAAAGCTTCATTGCTAGAAACGGCTCGCTTATAGTTTAAGTCTAATTTACTACCCGCCATAATTACAGGTAACTGTTTATCTTGAGCTCCAATGAACCCTTTTTTAAAAATTTCGATCCAATCGGGAAAATTTTTCAAACTACTAAATCTTGTGATATCGTACATAAAAATTCCACCAGAAGCACCGACTACATAACTTGGCAAAAGAAATCTGAAGCGAGTCTCGCCAGCAAAATCCCATATTTGAAGAGAAACTTTCTTGCCTTCTACTTCTAACTTTTTGACATGGAAATCAACTCCAATAGTAATTGTTTGATTACTTTTGAACACTCCAGTAAGATATCTACCTATTAAAGTAGTTTTTCCCACTCCACCATCTCCAAAAAGACAAACTTTAAACATTAGATCGCTTTCAACCATTTTTCTACGCACACTCACCTGATTTTGGTCGTTTTAATACATATTTAATGTAAAAACAAACAATATTTACCATTCTATTTTATTATAACTGTTTTTAAAAGTTAAAAGTTTAAATTATTATAATAATAACAGTATCTTTTTAAAAATTATTTGTTTCCGATACATATTTTACTAAAATAAAAAGATGTTTTGTTTTTTGTTTTTTGTTTTCTGTAATTACAGCTTTTTTCAATTAAAAGTTATATTTTAATTTTGTTGTTAATATTTAAATATAGGGGATATAATGTCAACGAAAATAAGCATTGTAAACATAAACGATTACGAAAGCATCCCAGATGCTATAGTAGCAGCCATTGAAATGATTGATGATGATTTCCATTTTAATTTTCTTGAGTGTAAAAACATTCTATTAAAGCCTAACTTATTAAGAGCCAGTAAAGATGCGTGTATTCAGCCAGTTTTCGTAGAAGGTGTTATAAATTATTTAAAAAAGATTGGTGTAACAATGGAGAATGTGAGCATAGGAGATTCTCCGGGACAGGTAAGAACTTTTGCTACAAAAATAGCTAAAAAAATCGGTTTATATGATGTCTGCGAAAAAGCAGGTATAAAATTTATTAATTTTGAACATGATATTCCAGTAAATGAAAATATTGAAGGATCATTACGATTAAAGGATTATTATGTTTCAAAACCAGTAAAAGAGTGTGATCTATTAATTAATTTGCCAAAATTAAAAACCCATGGAGAAGCAACCATAACTGGGGCTATAAAAAATTATTGGGGTATTATTCCGGGGGGGTTAAAAGCAAAAAGCCATTTATTGGGGAAAACTCCCGATCAATTTGGGGAAGTTTTAGCTGATAATTTTTCATGGGTATTTAAAAATAAACCAAATCGTTTAGTTATTTATGATCTACACAGAGTTATGCAAGGAACAATGGGCCCCGTCTCTGGTGATATGAAAAACTGGAATTTAATTCTGGTAGGAACAGATGAATTAGCATTAGATGTTGTAGCATTAGAAATAGGGAAATTGGATGGGCTTAAATATGTTCCTCATTTGAAAAATGCATTTGAAAGAGGACTCGGTGAAGGAAAACTTGATAATATTGAAATTGTTGGATTATCTTTAGAAGAAGCTAAAAGCATAACTCCAAAATTTAAAGTTCCTGGGAAATTCATGACTAAGTTCGCTAGTTTTATAACTAGAAGTATAGTTTATAAAGTAAATAAAAAAATTCCAAAATTAAAGAAGAACCATTGTAAAAAATGTGGACAATGTTTTGAAATTTGTCCTGCGAATGCTATAAATTTTGAGACTGGCGAGTATCCCGAATTCTTGAGAAAAGTTTGCATTTCTTGTCTCTGTTGTATGGAAATGTGCCCTCACGAAGCAATTTATACGAAACCTCGAGGATTTTTTGGGCTCTTCCATTCATATTAACTAATTTCTTTATTATACTGTGTTGAATAATTTTTCAAAAATGAATAGTTTGAAAGTCTTGTGCTTATGATTGAATTAATTTGGACAAATTCATTTGGAGCATGAGCAAAACCCCCAATTCCTAAACCACCAACAATAAAATTTAACCCCAACTCTCTCTGAAATTTACTTAAAGGTGCCGCGGCAGCACTTATCGGCCATATCTGGGTGGTTATCCCTAATGATTCAAAGCTTTTTATAAGGCTTTTTACTAAAATTGTATCCCGTCTAACTTTAGACCTTTCATAGCCTAAATTTTTAATTAGTTCAATTTTAGATTTTGAATTTTTTGTAAAATTAGACACCTTTTTTCTAATTTCTTCAAATATTTCACTAACCGAAACATTATGAGCAAATCTTATATCGATGTTACATTCTGCGTTGTTTGCAACCATGTTTTTTACCCCCTCTTCTAAGTAACCCGATTTTAAGGTGGAGATATTAAAAGTCGGATTGAATAAGTAGTTAACAAAAGATTTTTTTGTATCATCTTCTAACGTTTGCGTAATTCCGGCTTTATTTTTAATATTCTCAAGATCAATTTTTTTCATTAAATCTTTAATCATGGATTGCTCGTCAGAGGTCATATGGTAGGGATTACTTAAGGAATTAATTTTAAATTTGTCTTTTGAATAAATGGTACTAAGTAAAGAAATCAAATCAAGTGCAGGATTAGGTACCATCGAACTAAAAGCAGAATGTGTTTCCTCATTTGTAGATGTGACTTTTACGGTTAGCGACAAAATACCTTTGTAACCAAGTTTTAGAACAGAATTACCGTTTAAATCTTGCTTCATTGAAGGATAATATGCACCTAAACAAGAGTTAAATAAATTCTTTCTGTTTTCAAGTAATTTTAACAAAGTAGGCGAGCCTAATTCTTCTTCCCCATCGAATAGTAATAGTAGAGAAATTGGAAGCTTTTTTTCTTCTTTCAATATTTTTACTATGTTTAGGAAGCATAACAAAGGAGTCTTTGAATTATAAGCACCTCTTGCAATTAAGCAATTACCTAATCTATCCAAAGGTTTGGGTAATTGCGTTACTTCAGCACCAAAAGGATTACTAATCCATTTATTTTCTTTGTTTACAGGTTGCGTATCGTACATCATGTAAATTAATAAAGAATCCTTGATCTTTCCTTTAACCTTAGCTAACAATAAAGGATTTATTTCCCCTTCGATCTCTTTAATATCTTCGCAAAAATCAGAAATATATGAAATAATAAAATCTTTTGCTTCAAATATTGCTTCTTTATTTAAAGTAAAACTCGAAATTTTTAGAAAATTCGTTAAATCTTCTTCAATAAACTTTTTGTTAGCATTACGGATTATTTCCTCGATTTTAGAGCTTTGATTATTCATATATATTAAAATTTTAAGTCTCATTAATATAAATTATTTATTGAAAATTGAGTATTATTATAACGATGAATGAAATAGAACTTCCAAAATCTCAAAAGATTGAAAAATTAAAGCAGATCTTGGATGAATTAAAGAATAAAGGCAAGTTAATAGGTGTTTTATTTGCATTTCGCAACGGTGGACTTATCGCTAAAGATTTTAAGGAAGACATAAATTTTAATAACTTCACATCTATGTGCGCTTCGGTTTTAGAAAGTGCTACAGATCTTGGTCGTACAATGGGAGATAAAAAAGTAAATAAAATTATTGCGGAGTTAGAAGGACAGACAATTGTTATTATTGAATGCGACGAGAAAACATTTTTAGTCTTTGATATTAATTATGAATCCAATTTTAACATAATATTAGAAAAAATAGAAGTATATATTCGGAAAATAATTTTTCTCTATTAAAAATGGAAATTTGAAAGTAATTAATAGAGATTAATGTTTATCTTCGATTATCTATTAGTTTTAAGTAATCAAGGCAAATTTGTACAATTTGTCCTAAAGCTTCTTTTTCTATTACTGCTGGCGTATCCTTTCTAGTATGATAGTAGGGCGCTAATTCTTCTTTTAAATTTAAACCCCCAATGGTAGTAGCGGGAATATCTTTCTTACTAAAGGCTGCTGCGTCAGTTGCACCAAAAGGCAATGGCATTAATTTTACTTTTAAATTCACCTTTTTAGCGATTCCTAAAAGAGGTTCGAATACATCGGGATTGTGTTTAGCGCCTATTCCCGGTTCTCTATCATGTATTACGATGATATCTTTTTTAGCAATGCTATCCATGTTCACAACAGTCGTACCACTTGATAGTAATTCGTTATAATGCTTTTTTACATATCGTTTTGCGCCTCTTAAGCCTGATTCTTCTCCAGCAAACGAGATTAATTGAACCCTTGTATGTTTAGGGAATATCTCGCTGTTATCCTTGTTTTCAGATAAAAATTTTCCAACACCTAACACTATAGCGACCCCAGACAAATTATCGAATGCACCGAGGACAGGCTTTGAGCTGTGGAAAAAAACGTAAACTAGTATGATTGGAATGAAAAATATAAAGAGAATGCCAAAAACTAAAAAGAGAATTGGTAGCTCAATTGATAAAAGGAAAAATACTAATTTTAAAATTATCGCAATGAACACTATTCCAACGGCTAAATATCCAATATTTATTATAATTTGGCCAAACCGCTTCAAATAGTAGAAAGTGTTAAATTCAAAGGCAGAATCGTGATGCGCAGAAAATATTATTGTATTTTTCACTTCGCTTTTTGGTTTAATTGTCCCTATAATATTTTGTGATTCCCGTTTAGGAAAGAGAAAGTCATAGACTTCGTAGTATTTCATTACTTCCAGAATAAAATAGCTAATAGTTACAATAATAAGAATTAAAGCCGAACCAAGTAAAATTAAACTATAAAACTCGCTTAATTGAATGAAATTTAAGTCTATTAATAAGTTAATCCAATAAAAGATAACAGCAATTAACACTAAAACGGCTCCATATCGTATACCACCTAAAAACGCATGCGGGCTGCTCTTATATTCTTCCTGATGCGTCTCATCACAGAACTTCCTTAATTCATCTTCAATTTTATCACCAGCTAATAATTCTTGTTCAGTTCCCGATTCTCTTGGCCCAATTTCGCTACAAATTGTTTCAATAAAATTATACATATAATTATTTAGAGTGTTATCGACCATTTTTTATCAATTTAATTTTTAATATTTACTTATTTTTATAAAAAATGGAATATTAAATAAAAATTCCTAATAATTTCTGTTATTTTAATGCTAAATTTTAAGAAGTAAATTTGATTTTGAACTATGGGATAATTAATTTTAACGTGAGTTTATAATGGTAAAACCTAAAATCAGAAAAGGAATGTCAGATAGAGAAATAGACGAATATTTAGATTATGCTCTAACCGAAATGACATTAAAAGAGAAATTAGATCAGATGACGGGAAATGGGTTTTTCAAATTTTTAATTAAAGATCGCAAATTTGGTGTACGAGCATATCCTGCTGCGGGTTTAGAGCGTTTAAATATACCTCCTTTCTTATTTACAGACGGACCAAGGGGGGTAATCATCACAGGCTCAACTTGTTTTCCCGTTTCAATGGCAAGAGGAGCATCATGGGATCTTGAGTTGGAAGAAAAAGTAGGCGAAGTAATTGGCAAAGAAGTACGAGCACATGGAGGTAATCTCTTTGGGGGAGTGTGCATAAATTTATTACGTCATCCTGCATGGGGTCGCGCTCAAGAAACCTACGGAGAGGATCCATTTCTCGTAGGCGAATTTGGTGCAGCTTTAGTACGCGGAGTACAAAAACATAATGTTATGGCAACTGCAAAGCACTATGCAGCAAATAGTATAGAAAACTCTCGGTTTAAAGTTAATGTTAAACTGGATGAAAGGACATTGCGAGAAGTTTATCTACCCCATTTTAAACGCTGTATAGAACAAGGATGTGCGACAGTGATGTCAGCTTATAATAAAGTACGTGGCGAATATTGCGGGCATAACTCCTATCTTTTACGAGAAATTCTGAAAAATGAATGGGGATTTGAAGGCTTTGTCCATTCCGATTGGCTCCGTGGCCTTAAAGACACTATTGGGGGAATAACTGGAGGTTTAGATGTCGAAATGCCTCGAGCAAAATATTATGGAAAGAAATTGAAAAAAGCTATTAAGAAAGGAATGGTTTCTGAAGATTTAATTGACGATTCGGTTAGTAGAGTTATCCGCACTATATTAAAGTTTACAACTAGAGAAGACCCTCAAGTTTATGAAAAATCTCTTATTGGCTGTGAAGAACATGTAAAGCTTGCTCGAGAAGTGGCTGAAAAAAGTATAGTTCTTTTAAAAAACGATGAAGACTTACTTCCTTTAAATACCAGCACAATAAATACATTAGCAGTAATTGGTCCTTTAGCAGATTTAAAAAATACTGGAGATCATGGAAGTAGTAATGTACGTCAGAATAAAATTATAACTCCATTAAATGGATTCAATAATCAATATGGTGATAAAATAAAGATCATATTTAATGATGGATCAGATTTAGATACGGTTAAAAACATAGCAATTTCTGCGGATGCTGTAATATTAGTTGTTGGTTATACCTATAAAGACGAAGGTGAATGGATTCCTCAATTTAAGGTTGGAGGTGATCGTGACAATCTTAATTTGCATCAGGAACAAATTAAATTGATTAAAGAAATTTCAAAAGTTAATTCCAAGAGTGTAGTTGTGCTAATTGGAGGAAGTGCGATTACAATGGAAGAATGGAAAGACGACATTTCTGCGATTTTAATGTTGTGGTACTCTGGAATGGAAGGAGGTAATGCATTAGCTGATGTAATTTTTGGTAAAGTAAATCCAAGCGGTAAATTACCATTTACGATTCCAAAGAATCCGTCAGATTTGCCTTTCTTTGACAAAAATGCGGATGAGATTGAATATGAATATTATCATGGATATACAAAGATGGAAAAAGAATCCCGAGAACCAGCATTTCCTTTTGGATTAGGTTTAAATTATACAGAATATATTTACAAAGACATGCAACTAGAATTAATTAAGGATGATATTGTCGTTAAAGTGGATGTTTCTAATGTTGGATCTATTGCGGGTGAAGAAATAGTGCAATTATATGTAGGTTTTGAGAACTCCAGTGTTGATCGCCCTATAAAACTCTTACGTGGATTTAAGCGAATAGCGTTGAAACCAAATGAAACAAAAACAGTCTCAATTGAAGTCAAGAAAAAAGATTTAGCTTGGTATAACCCTGATAATAAAGCGTGGGAAGTCGAAAATATTGAATATACTTTTTACATAGGAAAATCTTCAAAAGTAGAAGATTTACTCCGTTCGAAACTTAAGATCTAATTATAGAGTTATTGTTTAGTAAAAAAATATATTTTGCCTTTTTTCTCTTTCAGTTTGAATAGACCGTTAACAGTAATTTTTGATAATATTTCTTCTTCATTAAAATGATGATCATCTAATGCTATTTGGTTTTCTGGTTTTAATACACGATGAAATTCTTTTAGAATCTTTTCCTGTTGTAAAATACCATGAAAAACATCAAAGCATATAATCATATCTATACTATTGTCTTTTAATCCCGTATCACAATCAGTTAATATCGTTTCGATGTTTGTTAAACCTTTTTTCTCAGCTCTTTTTCTAACTTTTTCAATGGCAAGTGGGTGAATATCCGCAGCTAATATTTTTCCTGAAGGCCCTACAATCCCAGCAGCTCCAATAGAAAAGCTCCCAGGTCCACATCCGTAATCTAGCACCATATATCCAGATTTTAAATTTAAGATATTGACTTTTTTCATAGGATTTTTAAAAAAATCTCGCACAGTAGACATAGAAGACATTATTCTGAAATCTAGATTAGATTTTGACTTATTTCTTTCTTTTTTATTATTCTTCATTTATTTCATCACCTACACTTTCATTTTCATAAATAAATAAATCGTATAGTAATAAATATAAAATATTAAAGATAAACTTATCAATAAAGAATAGTTTGATAGCATTTTAAGAGGAAATCCAATATGAATGGTGGAAAAGATGTAGGAGAACCATCAAAAGGTAAAATGAGCAAGTTTTCTGAAAAATTGAAAGAAAATATAGGAGGTATGAAAGAAAAATTAGAGGAAAGCAAAGAGAAAATAAAATTCAAAATGGAAAAAAGGAAAGAGAAAAAAGAATTCGATGGGATTAAAAAAGAAGAGCGTAAAAAAATGGAACATGAAGCAAGAGAGAAAGTCGAAAGAGAAGCAAGAGAGAAAGCTGAAAGAGAAGTTAAGGAGAAAGAAGCAAGAATGGTTGCAGTTGAAAAAGAAAAGCGTAAAGAAATGGAACATGAAGCAAGAGAGAATGGTGAACGAAAAGCAAAAGAAAAAGCTGAAAAAGAAGCTAAAGAAAAGGCTGAACTAGAAGCTAAAGAAAAAGTAGAAAGAGAAGCTAGGGAGAAAGAAGCAAGAATAGTAGAAGAAAAATTAGCTAAATTTCAAGCTCAAAAGGAGGCTGAAATAAAGAAAAAAAGGGCGATAAAGGTAATTTGTCCAATGTGCGGCGCTATTAATGATGGAACTCATACATATTGCGTAACTTGTCATTCAAAATTGAAATGATAATTAAAATATAAAAATTAAAAAAAAATTTAAGAAAGATTAAAAATTAATTAAAAATTTAGGTTTAACCTACTTCAACATCCATTTTTTTCCGTTCTTCAAGCAATACATCGACTACTGAAGGATCGGCTAAGGTTGTAACATTACCAATTTCTGTACCTGAAGCAATAGCTTTAAGAATTCTGCGCATTATCTTACCACTTCGCGTTTTAGGCAAGGCATCAGCAAATTGAATTACATCGGGCTGAAATACTGGACCAATCTCTTGTCTAACATGCATCTTAATATCTTCGCATATTTTTCTCTAAACTATTTAATATAATTTTAGAAATTTCTACAACATTATAAATTTGTTTTCTCTCTTGTTTAAAATTAATTATAAATTAGGAAATAAAAGTTTCATTT
>Ga0114919_10000863_pt1 | contig 24290 bp, 15 predicted proteins | sample BlataG_FD_88682 | JGI IMG/M metagenome (GOLD analysis project Ga0114919, IMG submission 88682) | Deep subsurface microbial communities from Black Sea to uncover new lineages of life (NeLLi) - Black_00105 metaG | ecosystem: Environmental > Aquatic > Marine > Oceanic > Sediment | place: Atlantic... | reverse complement strand
TCAGTATCGGTCGGTACGCCCAGCGGTTACCAGCACCGTGACGTGAACCTCAGCTACGTGCTGAGCGATACCGAGAGTGATAACCTGAGCATGTCGGCGAGCTACTCCACCGACGGCGGTACGTCCTGGAGCGAGATGTCGATCCTCGAAGATATCTCCAACATCTCCGCCCTCAACTACTCCGGTCAGTGCACGTGGCGGAGTTTCGAAGACCTCGCCTACGGAGAGTACACCAACGTGATGGTGAAGCTGGTACCCAGCGACAACGATGCGGGTACCGAGGGAGCTACTGCAGCCTTCACCATCCGGAACTACATCGGCGACTACACAGGTGACGGCTCGGTCAGCACCGGTGACTTCGCCACACTGCTGCAGGCCTACAGAGAACAGGATACCTATCACGACATCGGCCCGGCCACCGGCTCCGTGCCGCTGCTCGTGCCGGTCTACGACGGTGTCATCGACTTCGAAGACCTGGCAGTGTTCATCCAGATGTGGAACTGGTCACTGGGTATCACTGCAGAGCAGGAAGCGGTCGAGATCGGAAGGCCCATGGTCAAGCCCACTGCCGTCCAGCGCCAGCAGGGCTACCAGGTCGAACTCGAAGAGAAGCTCTCAGATGACCCGTGGGCAGATGACAACGGCATCCTGAATCTGGAGCTCAAGGCCAACCGTGTCTCCGGTGTCATGGTCGTAGGTATGGAACTGACCTACGAACCCGAACACCTGAGGTTCCTGAACCTTGAGCCGGGCATCTTCCTCGGCAGGGCAGGCGGCAACGATCCGAGCCTGATCTACCTCCAGCACGTGGATGAGGAAAAGGGACGGCTCGTGCTGATGCTCGGCCGCCTGGACGCGGAGAACCCGGATGTGAGCGGAAGCGGCCTGCTGGCTTCACTGCACTTCACCAAGCTCTCCAAGGAGAACTCCGACGTCACCGTGGCCTACGAGCTGTGGGACCGTGAGGCAGAGCTCATTACCATGGATCAGTACAAGACCGAGGTACATGCCCTGAGGATCCCGGGTGAGTTCGCGCTGCTGCAGAACTACCCGAACCCGTTCAACTCAGAGACGGTGATCCGCTTCCAGCTCCCCCGGGCCGCCAGGGTGCAGATGTATGTGTTCAACATCAGGGGCCAGCGGGTGGCCACGCTGATAGATGAGCAGATGGATCCCGGCTATCACAAGATCACGTGGGACGGCCGCAATGACGACAACCGCAGGGTGGCATCGGGTATCTACATCTACCTGATCCAGGCCAACCGCAACCGGGCTTCTCAGAAACTGACGATTATCAAATAGAGACAGACAGAAGGACCTGTACCAACCAGTGCCCATCCGTAAAACCCCGGGTGGGCACTCTTTTTATGCACCGACCTTTTGCCATCAAGATAGCAACCGGCTACAATAATCCCTTCAATCGGTCAGGCTCAGGCTGATAAAGCATATCAGGAGGATCCCCATGTCAATTACCAGGCGCGATGTAATAAAGGGTGGAGGTCTGGCCCTTCTCGGCAGCGGCTTTCTGGCGAGAGTGGATAAGGTCGCAGCCATGCAGAGCTCGACTCAGACACTCACCGGAGTGCTGAAAGGGCAGGCCTCAGGGAACAGCGAAGCTCTTCTGTTGCGGTCACAACCCGGTGCTGAAGGACCTCCCGAACCGGCAACCTGCGACCGCCTCCCCCTTGAGTGGAACAGGGCCACCGTCGGGCGCTTCAAGAGCAAGCTGGCTGAGCGGGATGTAGAGGCGTTCCTGGTCCGGAATCGCAACAACATCATCTACCTGACCGGATACTGGCACACCTCAACCGAGAGACCTCAGGCAGTGTTCATGAACAGGGACGATTCCGATCCGTGGTTTTTCTACCCGTCGTTGGACCGGGACCTGGTTACCAGCTGGTGGTTCGGAGGAGGCCGGACGTACTTCGACTTCCTGCACGCCGAGGGGGCCTTCCCGCATGAAAGCAAGGTCCAGCAGGGCAGGACAGTCGACCTGTTCAAGTTCATGCTGGAGGGGTTAAAGGAGCACGGCATCCAGGGAAACCGCATAGGTATTGACGGAGAGCTGTATCCCTCGGAGCAGAGGAAGGCCGATGAGGTTCTGCCGGGGATAGAATGGGTGAATATCGGAAATATCGTTCTGGAGATGCGGGAGGTTAAAACCCCTGAGGAACTGGCTCTGTGGCGGCGGGCCTACCTCTACTTCGACCGGGCCCACGCGTTCGCGCGTGACTACATCCTCACCCATGGAACCGACATCACCGACTATGAGGTCAAAGTAGCCACCGAGCTGTGGGTCAACGACCAGCTCTGGTCGGACATCGATCTCGCCGGTGGAGCCGCACACCACGGAGTGTCAACCAGAGTCGGGATCGGCTGCCGGGCGGGTCCTGTTACTGCGTATCCTCACCCCAACCAGCCTTACTACAACAGGATAGGCCGCAATATGGCCCTGCAGATCTCCGGCGCTGCCCGGATCGGCGGATACGGACACGAGAATTACCGCGCCTTCATCATCGCGGATGAAGCAGGCCGCTTCGATCCGCATATGCAGAAGCTTTGGCAGGTGAGCAAGGACTGCTGCGACATGCAGTTGGAGCTCTCGGTTGAAGGGGTTACCTGCTCGAGCGTTGCCTACCGGATCCACAAGTACCAGGTGGAACAGGGGGTACAGCGCTATGTCTATCACAGGCCCGCCCATGGAGCGGGCGTCGAGGGCCACCAGGCTCCGTGGCTGGCGCTGGGGGACTATACGATGCTGAAGAGGAATATGTGCTTCTCCGAAGAGCCGGGCCTCTACGACCCCGAGCATGGCGTCGGCTTCAACTGGAGCAACACTATAGTAGTCGGATTGAAGTCCGGTTACCGGATGAGCATGGTGCCATACAGCACCCAGTGGTGCTGGCTGAAGCTATAGTGGTGCTGTATAAAGCTATAAAGGAGTAAACCCACCCTCATTTCGGCTCGTCCCACAAGATAGAGGTCCCAGGAGCATTTGGTTTCTGTATCCGGGCTGTAGAATCAACATCGACGCTTTCGTTAAATCGAGAGAATCACAGGCAGGCTGAGACTATGAAAAAGATGATGACCCCGACTCTTCTTCTACTGTTCTGGTTCGCGGCGACCGGGTGCTCTGATAACCCGGTCAGTCACCAGCGGAGCGAGCTGCCCAGGGCTCTGACGCCTCAGGAGATATCGCTCATCGATTCGGGCAACCTTTTCGGTCTTAATCTCTTTACCGCCATAAATGCCATCGAAGGAGATAACAATCTCTTCATTTCGCCCCTTAGTGTCTCGATGGCGCTCGGCATGACACTCAACGGGGCCGGCGGTGAAACCTACAGCGCAATGAAGCAGACCCTGGAGCTGGCAGGCCTGTCGGAAGACGAGATCAACCAGTCCTACAGAAGCCTCATAGACCTGCTGGTCAACCTGGATCCGAAGGTGGTTTTCCAGATCGCAAACTCGATCTGGTACCGCGATACATTCCAGATCGCGCAGGCCTTTATCGATCTGAACCAGCAGTACTTCGACGCGGAAGTAACGGGGCTCGATTTCAATAACCCGAATGCGGCCAACACGATCAATCAGTGGGTGAATGAGAAGACGAACGGGAAGATCGAGGAAATCGTGGACTCTCCGATCGACCCTCTGACCGTGATGTTCCTGATCAACGCCATCTACTTCAACGGGGACTGGACCTATCAGTTCGACAGTGACAAGACGCAGGACGATCAATTCACTCTGCCTGATGGCTCCACCAAGCTTGTCCCGATGATGAACCATGAAGGGGTCACCTTCCCATACTTTGTCTCTGAAGATTTCCAGGCTGTCGATCTCGCCTACGGCGATAGCCTCTTCAGTATGACAATTATCCTCCCACAGCCGGGCAGGGACCTGAATGCAATCATCGACGGGCTCGACGAGGAAACATGGGAGGGCTGGGTGAACCAGTTTTATCCGCGGGAACTCTCATTGTTCCAGATGCCGAAGTTCGAGCTCGAATACGAAACAAAGCTCAATGACGTGCTCTCGGCGCTGGGTATGGAGATCGCTTTCGACGTCTACCAGGCGGACTTTCACCGGATGCGTAAGGGGCCGGGCGACACCCTGCACATCTCTAATGTGAAGCACAAAACGTATGTGAAGGTCGATGAGGAGGGAACCGAGGCTGCCGCCGTTACCTCCGTCGAGATTGGAGCAACATCTGTACCTGTTCAGACTGTTATGCGTGTGAACCGTCCCTTCCTGTTGGCAATCCGGGAGAGATTCTCCGGCACGATTCTATTCATCGGGAAGATTGTGGACCCTGCCCCGTAGGACTCTTTCAGGATGAATTCGAGCGCCGGATAATATGTCATGATTCATCTCACCAGGAGATGGGCCGGGCTTGTGTTATCGGTGGTGTTTCTGATCTCCTGCAGCTGTAGTGTGCTCAGGCTGAAGTCTGCACAGCCGCCCCACCGTGAGGGCGGTACCGATCTGCCCGGCGTTCGGATGACAATCTATGCGACACCATTAGAATTATCCGGCGTGGAGTTCACCATCTTCAATCCTGAAGCCGGAGTGAAGATCGAGGAGCAGAAACCGGGGTGGTACCGTATCTCGATGGAGGTCTACGTTCAGGAGGATGACGCCGGATTGCTGCTCCTGCGAGGCCTGGAGATCGAAGTCCTGAGCGAAAAGGATGATCTACAGCATGTGCGGATCAGGGGCTGGATCCCAGCTGAGGCGTTCTCGCAGCCCTCTTTGCCCGTTCAGGATCAGGATATCCGGCTGGAGGTGATTGAATGGGCATGGCGGGTGGTGCCCGGCGGGGTCATGATCAACGGGGTAGTGCGCAACAATGGCGGAGACCCGGTGCAGGACGCGCAGATCACGGTATCCGCGACAGATGAGTTGGGTCAGCCGCTTATACCCAGAACGGTCCGCCTCAAGCCCGATTCACTCTACCCGGGTAATACCGCCCACTTTGGGGTTCAGCTCGATGCTATTTACGAACCGTCCCGCATTTACGCACGCTTCAAACTGAGCGCAAAGAAGTATAACCCTCCCGTAAAGTAAGCCGCCTCCGTCTGAGCACCGATCCATCCCAAGCCGCGACTCGAGACCTCGTTTCCTGAGAAGAGCAAGGAGGTGGTCGGCGTTCTTCAACTAATCGAGGGGATCGACGTGAATGGTAGCCTCGATACCCATCTGTTTCCATATCCCGATCTCAAGTTTCTGCGCTATTTCATGCGCTTCGGAAAGCTTCATTTCCGCCGGCAGGTAAATGTGCAGTGTCAGTTCCTTGTGATGTCCATAATCGTGCATTTTCGTGTCGTGAATCTGAAGGTCATAGCTGGTGATCTTTGAGGATAGATCGTCAATACCGGTAATTATTTCTTTGCCCGGCTCTTCACCCAGAAGGTGACTTATCGCATTTTTCAGGATTTCGAAGGTCGCATAGAAAATCAGTACCGACACCATGATCCCAAGTACGCCATCGGTCCACCAGAACTGTCCTCCCAGGACGATACCCACAAGAATGAGCAGGGAGGAGACTGCATCACTCCGGTGGTGCCACCCGTCGGCGATGAGGGAGGGAGAATTCGTCCTTTTCCCAGCTCGAATAGAAACCTGGGCCATCACTTCTTTGGATACGACCGAAACGGCTACCGCGATCAGTGCCAGAGTGCCGTATGCCGCCGCCTGCCTGTCAATGAGCCGGTGAACGGATTCCACGAGGAAATTAAATGCAACCAGCGCCAGCAGTATCCCTACGATGAGGGAAGCAATCAGTTCTGCCCTCCCGTGACCGAAGGGATGCTTTCTGTCCGGCGGAATGGCCGAAACCTTGAAACCGATCAGGACAACAAGCGAGGTGAGGGTATCAGAAAGCGTATGCCATGCGTCGGCCATGATTGCGACCGATGATGTCAGAAGACCGACCCAGTACTTCAGGGCGAAGAGGAGGATGTTCACCGTAATCGACAGCGAACTGATGATATAGCCTGTGGCAGTCTTCCGCTCGATACCGTGTCTGTGTACCGAGGCGGAGTGACCGTGGCCTTTCATTATCCCTCTACCTGAAAGCAATGATCGCCGGAGCACCGGCGGTTCGCATCCGTCTTCATGACGGTACTTCGGTCAGGAGATTCATGTATGCCATGTTGCAATTTAGACCCTACGTCACCGCATGGCCACTGCGTCGCTTTATCCATGCGAAAACCGGAACGCCGGCCAGAAGCAGCAGGAAACCCAGATACAGGGTCTGCCAGCCCAATCCTGCCATCGCCCATAGCGAATAGAGGAGAGCCACCACTGCGACGATCGAAGGCCAGGTCAGATTCTCACCGACGAACCTCTCCCGCTCGCGCCTGAAGATCACCAGTTCTCCAAGGACGGATAGAGCATAAGGCACGAGGCAGGTCATCGTGGCCAGCAGGATTACTAATGTATACAGCTCCACCAGACCCCTTGTGTAATTCATCGCCATCAACAGGGTGACCAGTACGCTGGATATCACGATCCCTATCGTCGGTGTTCCCTTTCCGGATATGCGTCCGAAGATCTCGGGAAAGAGCCCGTCAACAGCCGTCGCCAGGGGAACCTGGCCCTGAAGGAGGATCCACCCGTTGAGAGCGCCGAAACATGAAATGGATGCCCCCACCGCGACCGCATAGGCCGCCCATGGGCCGAACATCTCGCTTGCGGCGTCGGCGAAGGGTGCGGTGGATTCAGCCAGCGCCGCGGGAGGGATGACCCCCATTACCGCGAAAGTGCCGAGGATGTATACAACAGCAGTCAGCAGTGTTCCGAGGATGGTCGCTCGCGGGATCGTTCTCTCGGGATTTTCAACATCGCCGGTCGGCACGGTCGCCGATTCCAGACCGAGGAAAGCCCAGAGGGTCAATGCGGCCGTGGCAGTTACGGCCGAAAGGGGCGAGTCACCACTAAGGTTGAATGGAGTGAAGTTATCCATATTGATGAACAGTAGGCCGATGGTGGCGATACCGACCAGCGGAACCAGCTTCATCACCGTCGTGACGAGCTGAACAAGACCCGCCTTTCGCACACCCTCTGCATTGACCCAGGTAAGCAGCCAGATACACCCAAGGGCCGTACCCCCGGCGAGAAGCGGAACTTCCGCCAGCGGTGACCAGAAGACTGCAAGGTAGCCTACCAGTGCCACTGCAATAGCGGCGTTCCCGACCCAGATGGATATCCAGTAACCCCAGGCGACCAGGAACCCCGCAAAGTCACCGAATGCGTGTCTGGTATAGGCGTAAGGCCCTCCCGCCTTCGGGATAATGCGGCTCAGGCGGGCAAAGGCGAGAGCGAGGAAGACGGCACCGGCGGCTGTAAAAAGCCAACCGACCATGCTGATGCCACCGTAGGCTGCAAGTGTAGCGGGCAGCAGGAATACACCCGACCCGATCATGTTGCCCACCACCAGGGCCGTGCACATCCACAGGCCGAGTTTACGCCTGGCAGGCTCTGTCACCCCATTATTCAATTTCACCCCATGGCACATATTGCGGTGTAATCCTTAATACCATAGGATCGAGCGGGTCGTACACCACATTGTTCAACGCTCCGGCCCGCGATATTGCATGCTTTCGCTGCAGGTGGTGTTTTCGGCGGGGTGATTCAATATTTACCGGGTCTCGCCTGTAAGAATTACTAGTCACAACTAAGCCAGGTCCCATCCGGAATCCGTCGTGTGGACCGCGCAAAAGAGCCGATCCCGGAAGCCGGCTCATAGCCTTAAGGAGTTCCCTGCAAATGTCTCTCAAAGCACTTTACCGGATCGTATCAGTTTCTCTCGTACTGGTATTTACCCTGGGTTCACCGCACAGGATTGTGGCGCAGGATTCAGAAGATTACCCGACAGGTAGACCTATGGATGTGATCGTGCTGAATCTTGATCAGGCCGTGGGGTACGCCCTCGATCAATCGTGGCGGATCGAGCGGGGGAGGATGGGCCTTGCGCGCGCGGAATTCAACCTCGCCGCCACCCGGGCGGCCCTCAAGTCGAACGCGAGTATGAGCTTCACGGTTCCGGATTTCGATCAATCCCTCACAGACTGGATAGACAGCAGTGGAATAACACACGTCATCAAGAGACGATCTGCCAAATACTCCAGTAAAATATCCATCCGACAGCCACTGGTCACCGACGGCGTTATCTCTCTGAACGGAGTGATGAACCGATCCCAGGTCGATCTCTTCTCGTATTCGCCTACGAACAAATATTACGGTTCAGTTTTCCTCAAGTTCGATCAGCCTATCCTGCAGCCAAACGGCATAAGGAATGATATCCAGCGCGCGGAGCTCTCTCTTGAAGAGGCCAGGCTGGGCTTCCAGGATGAGGAGATAAGGATTGAAACAGAGGTTTCCAGGAGCTTCTTCGAACTGCTCGAGTTGACCTACCAGGATAAGCTGACAGCGGAAGAAGTGGAACGGATCGAGCAGGCATACAGCATCGGCCAGCAGCTGTTTGAAAGCGGGAGCCTCTCCGAAGTAAACCTGCTGCAGCTCGAGGTTGAGCTGGCTTCCCGCCGTGACAGGGCTTCTGCTGCGGCCGGAAGGCTCGACCGCGAAAAGGACGATTTCAAGCAGGAGATTGGTCTTCCACTTGAGGATGAAATAAGGCTTGAGCCGTTGCTGGAATACATATCGGTTGAGATTGATGAGGCGGCTCTTCTGGAGAAAGCCATGCAGCAGCGGAGCGACCTTCGTCGGACTATTATCCGAAGAGAACAGCACGAAATGGATATACGTGAACGTCGCTCCCAGGGCAGGTTGACGGGAAATATCAGCATTACTCTCGGCCTGGATGCGCAGGGGAAGGAGATACCGAATCTTGCCGACTCATGGATGGATCCCGACCAGGCCCGCGGAGCTGCGATCACCTTCTCACTGCCGCTCTGGGACTGGGGCCGGAATGATGCGAGGGTCGCCTCGAAGCAGGTCGATCTGGATCAAAACTATCGTCAGGAAGAAGAAAATATCAAAACCATCACGCGGGAAGTATCCAGCGCAGCGGCAAGAGTCAGGGAGGCCGAGAGCCGGTTGAATCTATTGAAGCCGAGCGTGGAAGCGGCCGACCGTTCTTACCAGCTCTCCCTGCAGCAGTTCGAATCAGGAGAACTCAACGTCCAGGACATCCTGCTGACCCAGAACCGGCTGGTAGATTCCCACAACAGCTACCTGGAGGCATATATGGATTACCGGCGCGCAATCATCGACATGCGTGCCGTAACCACCGGAGCCGGCTATGGCAGAGGCAGATCCTTCTTCAGGGACTGATTGTAGATATTGATGAAGGAGAGGGCAGATCATGGAACTCTACCTGGTGCAACATGGAGAGGCGAAAGCGAAGGAGGAAGACCCCAACCGTTCTCTTACAGATGTTGGGCGGTTGAATGTTGAGCGGGTGGCACGTCATGCCGCACAGATCGGATTGCAGCCTTGCCAGATCTACAACTCGGGAAAGCTCAGGGCCGAGCAGACCGCCGAGATACTGGCTCAAGCCCTCGATCCTCCCGACGGTATCCATTCCTTGGAAGGGTTGGCACCGAACGATGATCCGGAAATTGCCAGGAAGGCAGTGGAGTCAGCCGCAGGACCCTTCATGCTGGTCGGACATCTGCCCCATTTGAGTAGGCTTGCCTCACTGCTGCTCACGGGTGATTCGGCCAGAGAAGTAATCGCTTTTCGGAACGGAGGGATTGTCGCTCTTGTACAAGATGAAGGAGGATGGCACTTAAAATGGTGCCTGGTACCTCAGATCTTGTCATAGAGTCTTCCTTGCGTTACAAACTAAAAATAAGAGTGTGGTTCGATTCACATCGACTGCAAAGGAGAGATGACTATGCCCACCTACATCACACTTCTGAAATACACGGAAAAGGGTCGGAGCAACATGAAGGGAAGCCCCGATCGGCTTGAAAGGGCCAAGAAGGCTTTCGAGGCCGCCGGCGGGGAAATGAAGGCCTTTTACCTCACACTGGGTCAGTATGACGGGGTATCGATCAGCGAAGTACCGAGTGACGAAGCCTACGTTTCGGCCATGATGGCTATCGCTGCCGACGGCGCCGTCCAGACTGAAAGCCTTCGGGCATTCACCGAGGAAGAATATAAGGATATCGTTGCTTCGATCCCTTAAGCCGAACCTCACAACCTTCCTGTCCCTGGGTGTAGGTTCCGCCTACGCCCAAGGACCGCTCTCCGGTTTTAGGAACGACCGGCTTCGTGCGGTAGGTGCTGCGTGTCACATAGGTATCGAACTCTTCGGTATCGCAGTTGATCTCATTTACGCCGTCGTTCAGATACCGCAACAGCGCCGTGCTGTGCGCCAGACCTGCCGTGCACACCAGCTTCAGCCAATCACCCCGGGCGGTCTCATCCGGTGCTTCGGTCGTTATGGAGAAGTATGTGATCCGTGGATTAGTAACGCCCGAGCCGCTTACCTCCCTGCCCTTCAATGCCATGCTCACCAGAATCCCGTTGTGGAAATATTCCCGGAAGTTCTCGACATCCTGCCTTCCGTATTTCCGGTAACGGGCATACAGCCGTCTGTTCATTGCATTGACTTCAGGCTTTGATGTGATCGAAACCGCTATGGAATCCATTATCGCGAACTGTGCGGTCTTGATTTCCGGGTATTCATCATCTTCGATCCAGGAGAAACCCGGTATGAACCAGCCGCGCGGCGACCACCAGCTACGCTGCCCACCTCTCCGGTTTCTTACCCAGGCACTGTAGCCCGCGAAATACTGGACCCACTCGTGTGACGGATATCCGTGCATATCTATGTAAATATCCGGCAGCCACATCTCACGGAGTCTCGGCCTGACTTTGGCCTCTGGGTATCTGGGATCAGGGCTGCTCGATGCGGAGGATATGTTCATGCCCAGAGCACCCAGGTACCCTGCGTGCAGCATGAAGTCAGGATTAACCTTCTGCATCTCGCAGGCCACTGAGACGCCGTCCGGGTTGGTGATCGGCTGGATCACAACATTCACGTTTTTCAGAAAATCCTTGTAGGCCGGATCTGTGACCAGCAGCTCCCCCAAATGCAGGAGGTGGCTGGTGCTGGAGACCTCGTTTGCATGCATACGGCCTGAAAGGAAAACGGTGGGTTTGAGAGCGTTCAGTTTAGCCTGGGAAACGTAATGCGCATCAACCGGAGGCAGGAAATCGACAGCAAAGATGTCGTTGCCCAGGAAAGAACTGGCCATGTAGTAGACATTCACCCCCGGGAAGGTGTTCAGCCTGGCCAGTATCTCCCTGTTTTCGTCCAGACCTATAGGAGTGTCCCACTGGACCAGCCGCCTGTCGCTGTTTCTGAACCTCCTGTCAAAAAGGACCGGGTTGTCGGTGCTCCTGGGATGACGGCTGCGAGGCAGCGAGACGAATCGTGAAAAGTCCGTACTGTCCTCGAGCGTTATACGGAAGAGCATCTCCCTCACGCGGTCGAAGCTCATCTCTTCCTCGAAGATCCCTGCGGCATGCAGCTCGCTCAGGACGGAGACCATGCCGGTGAGCATCCGGGCGGAGAGAAAGCTCCGGTCGATCCCCACCTCGGAGCTTCGCTCTTTGAACTCCTCGTAACGATCGGTTGAGTCAGTCGCTGCGACCTCGAAGAGCAGCTGCGACACTTCATCCTCACCTTCCCTTACCGTAATGCCCCGCAGCATGGGAGGATCGACGCCGAGGTCGGAGAGCGGATAGCGCCGCCTGACCGGTTCGCGGTTCCTCTCCTTATAGGTCATCACCAGTTCGGGGCGGATGCGCTCCTTGCCGGTAAAGACGATTCTGGCCCTGCCCGGTCTACCGTCGGCCGGAGGCTGGATGTAAGGCAGGATCCTGCCGGGGAAGTTCATCGAGCCCGCACCGTAGCGGCCACCGATGAGGTTGAACAGTGTCAATGTTTCGAAATAGATATCCTCGTGCAGAGCCTCCACCGAGGAGATCACCTCTTCATCGATCCCCAGCCGGTAATTGGGCTCGCTCAAGGTTAGCTCGACACGGAATTCGTCAAAATAGGGAGCGTTGGCCGACGAGGGCCTGCCCTCCTGCACATCCATCACGTAGTCAATGATCTTCCCGTATGTTCCGGTCTGCAGATAGTCCCAGAAGGTCTCGGGATCGGTCTTGATCCGATTGTCGAGAATGGTTATGCCATCGGCCTCAACCATCACCCAGCCCGTGGTCACCCGAACCGACTCGTACTCCGGGAAAAGATCGAAGAAGGGGCGTACTACATATTCAGGATTGAACGACTCCTCCAGGATGGATGAGCCAGACCTGTCATTCACCCTGACCTTATAGATCGGGTCTCTGACCTGGGTGGGGACAAAGGTGATCAGAGAGTCGGGGATGCCCAGCTCACGGGCAAGAACCGCGTCGATAGGGTAAAGCTCCTGGAGCCATCTGGTATCGGCATTGATGGTCTGCCAGCGGATCTCCTCCGAGTCCTTCAGAGTGTGATACCTGACCTCGATCGAACCGACGTTGCTGTCCCTGATCTTCGGCAGGATCACATCGTGCAGCCAGCTGTAGCCCTGTTTGTACGCGCACAGCACCACGACCTCAAAATCATCACCGCTCACACCCTTTCGCCTCAGTTCACTCTCTATCTCGTTCTTGAGCCGAGCACGAATCTCGGGAGACTCGCTGACACGAACCACGACCTTTCCACTGCTGCCGGCGGCGATCTGCGGCATCGCCTCGTCTCTGAACACATTCCAGAATTCATCCACCTCCCAGGGGATCCCGAAATCCTGCTCGAAAATGGTCCTGCCCTCCCCGAACCCCGTTTTGAAGGTGGAGGCCGAAACCCGCGCGGCAGCGAAGTGGCTCCTGATCATCTTTTCGATGAACTCATCCAGACCCTCCGCGGTTTCCCTTGCCGCAATTTCAACCTCGACCCACTCGATATCCTTATCCGCCACCCGCTCAAGCCATGTATCGAGCTTGTTCAGGGCCAGGCTGACCTGGCCTGCCGCCTTCTTCGCCTGGAAGAACCTTCGCACTTCGGTTTCCATATCTTCCAGGCGGAAGTTCCCCTTGCCGTACTCCCACAGATACGGCATCCGCTCCCCGATATAACCGGCAATCGCCTGCAACCCTGCTGCATCAGGAGCGCTGATGACCAGCCCGTTCTTGTCGTTAAAAGCGCCCTCAACGAACTGTATGTAACCTTCCTTGCTGCTGTCGATATTCCCGTAGAGCTTTCCCTCTCTGCGGAGCTGGTTCGCCTGGTAATGTCCGATCCCGTATATAATTGGAAAACCGAACTGCTCCGGGTAATCCTCCTCGCCGCCGACCTGTGCCAGAGGTAGTCTGATACCCGCAGATTCCAGACCTATTCGCGCGGCAAGGTCCACTATGCCGGCCGGCGCCTCTGCGCCGTTTACCGTGAAATAGGAGATCATATCGTCGGGGACGAAATCGCGGTTGGTATCCCGGAACAGCCCCCTGATCGTGTAGAGTTGTGAAAGGGTGAAATCCGGGGAGGCCGATGCAGATCGGGCACTTCCGGCTCGGGTCCGCCACTGTTTCCGGGGCAGAAGGTTCAACTGCTCGCTTCCACCCGGCCCGACTACCTGAACCTCTATCCGGTGTAGATCAGAGAACTCGAGGTCGGACAGCTCCAGTGCCTGCTTATCTTCATCCTCAGTCCCGACGGTGTCTTTTAATGCTGCAATTGTTCTATTGAACGCTTCATTGCTGGAAACCCGGATAGTGAGGGCTAGCTTGGCAACGCCCCTCAGGTCTGAGCCGACGACGACACGGCCCAGAAACAGCTCTCCGGGTTCAATCTCCCGCTGCTCCAGGAACTTCGAGAACTTCTCCGCAACCTCCTGGTATGTCGTGCCACCCATCTTCCAGACCGATGGGTAGCGCCCGGAGAAATATTCGGCGGCAGAGAGCAGGCCGGAGGCGTCACGCCCGGATATGATAACGCCGCCTTCGCTGAAATAATCGTTGGGTCGAATAACCGAAACGGCCCCCTGGCCGGGTCTGAGCTGGCGGATAAGCCCACCGAAGTCGCCCCCGATACTTTCTGCAGGCACGACGTTCCCCCCGATTATTATGACAGGAATTTCGTATTTTTTTCTACTGGTAGAGTGGAATTCAACCAGCTCAAGATTCATGGCGGATGTTTCATAGCCAAGACGCGCGGCAATATTTGCAGCACATACAACTTCCGCTTCAGAAGGAGAAGTCCGCAGGATAATCCTTACATTTACGAAATCTATGACATCATCCTGATTCCTGTCCTGAAGTATATATCCCTCTGTAAATATTCCGGTAATATCCGGGCCATTACCCGTCCCGGTGTCGGTGGTCTCCGCTGTCGCCATCACCCCGGATCCGTGAATGAGACAGATCGGGAACAGCACAGGAACCAACAATCTGCAGATTCCGGCGACATACCGCATATCCGTCACTCCTGCTCTCTATTCGGGTATCGGTCTGGACAGGTACGGAAGTATTGCGCGCTTCCCCCTGATCTCCCCCAGGACGACCTCCTCCAGCAGTATGTCCGGGGCGACTACACTTATCGGTATCCCTTCCAGGTATCCGCCCAGCCTCGTCTGCACCAGATGTTCCCCGTCTGTGGCACCGAGGATATCCTTGAGCGTTCTGATGACGATCTCATCGAAGAAGTAGCCGCGAACCATCTCCCTACGATCATCTTCGACATAGATCCGGTAGGCGAGCTGCGGGCTGGCAATAGCCGCATCGTGAGCCCGCTGCTGTGTCAGACCCTGCCGGTCCACCTGCGCCTGGACCTCGGGCACATGCATTCTGGTGATCAACATCCCGTAAGGACTCTGGGAGAGTTCCGCGAGCTCCACAAGTCTCTTCCTCAGATCCCGCAGTGACTCGGGTTCGCTTGTGCTTATGAGGAGATTGGACGGCCTGCCCTTGACATACTCTCCGGGCGATGCACGTCCACGACCGTTTGACTCCTTCAGATCACGGGTGGGGGTACGGCTCATGGGAAGTGCTCTGAGCCATCCATCCTGTACTACCACCAGAGGCTTTGCTTCGACCCCTTCCTCATCGAAGACGTAATGCCCGACCAGCCGGGTTCCATCCCATGCCTCGCAGGTTGGATCGTCGACTACCTGAAAAGTCGCAGGCAGGATCCGCCTGTTCAAACGGTTCGCCAGTGCTCCGGAGTCATCGAAGAAGGCTGCAAATGTCTCATTCTCCAACAGAGGAGCGCGCGGGTTGGAGAGTTCCTGTGCAAAGAGCTGTGCGAAGAACTCTCCCGCGGCCTGCTCCACCAGCAGGACCGGGCCGACATAGGGTTCCCCCTCAGGTGCCTCTGCCATCGATTGCAGTTCGGTTATCAGGTTGCGCGCCTCGCTGATCATGGTGCGCCTGTTCGGCAGATCCCCCGGCGATCTGGTGTGCCAGGCCCTGTAGTCGGCAATGGAGGCACCGTCTTCCGCCTGGGTCTGCACAGCTATGATCAGCTCATAGTCAGTCCTCGTTTGCCGGATCACCGCCCCTTCGCTGTCCACCAGGCGCGTGACCTTTTTCTCCTCGCTCAACCTTACTTCCGACCTCTGAAGACCTTGGGCTGATCTGAAGAGGGCGCTCACCTCGCGGATCCTCTCACGCCACTGCCTCCTGTCCAGTTCGGGCGCCTCCTTCATATCCACGCGGATGTTCCGTGCGGCGGGGGAGAAATCGTCCGGCTTGTCCTTGATGAATGTGTTCCGGGCAAAGGCCTGCTTCGAAGCCAGCTGTTCAAGGGCATCCCTGTATGTATTGTCGGTGGCAAGCCACAAGGCATGCCTCACCGAACCGTAGCCGTCTCCGATAGGTACTGATGTGAAGCCGGGACGCCCCGGACCTGTACGCCCTACGAACTGGGTATTATCGAAAGAGTGATCCCCTACCCTCAGCGTTATCGTCGCGTACCTGGTCGAACTCTCAAGATCCATCCGCACGGCCCCGAACGATGCTTCGATATTCCACCGGTTACGGTCGTCGACCCGGTAGGTGAGATAATAGGGAGCCTCACTGTCGGGTAGCTGCAGCTCACCCATGCTGCGCCCGAGCTCATCACCCATTGCCAGCATCACGGGCTCGCTCTGAAGCGCCCGCCGTACAGCCTCCGAAGGGGCCCATTCAGCGAAAGAGGTTTCGGGCTCCATAGGCGGCATGGGAAGTACGGGCGGCCCTGTGGGAGCCTTCCTCTGCTTCTCCACCTCGATTTCGGAGACGAGCAGAGAAGGTGATACAGCCGAGACCGGAACCTGACCGGATTCGGCGCCGCAATAGCCGTCGAAGACGGCCGGGTCGTCTCCGGTTATCTCGATCTTGGAAAGACTGGTGAGTGGGGTACCTACGATATCCACGCCCCGGACCAGCTCATCCGGCCTGCCGTCGGGGTAGACCCTGTAAACCAGCAGCGGCTCCACCTTGTAGCTCTGAGGTCCTATCCTGCCGGTAGATGTGAAACCACCGGAAATGTCGCTGAAGATCAATCCGTACGGCTTCTCCTGCGCCTTGACCTGCTCGATCAGCTGCTCCCTCAACTCGTCGTACGGGATGCTGCGCGAGCTCTCTACGACAAGGTTTCCCTGCCTGGAGACAGTACGGTAGCCGTTCTGCCGCCGGCCGTGACCGTTGCTGACAGGAAATCCCCTGATCGGACTGCGCGACATAAGGAAGCCCTCGAGAACCCCGTCGACGACGATATCGGCCCGCTGTGCCATCACCCCCTCGTCATCCACGGTATAGTGTCCCTTCAGGTCCTCGCCGTCATACTCCGTCAATGTCGGATCGTCATAGATATCCATAAAGGCGGGCAGGATCTGTTCGCCAACTTTGGAAGTGAAAGTCTGCCCCTCCCGTTCGCTCTTCTGTCTGTGTCCCTCAATGCGGTGGCCGAAGATCTCGTGAAAGTAGACTGCGGCCGCACGGTTCTGCAGGATGGCAGGCCCGGCGTAGGGCTCCACGACAGGCGCCGTACGCAGTGCCTCCAGATCCGCGATCAGGCGCACTATATCGGCCTGGACCTGTTCAGGCTCGGGGAAGCTGTCAGGAGTATTCACATCGTAGATCTCGTACAGGTAGAGCTCCATCCCGTCCTCTGCCTTGGTCCACGCATATACAACCAGCCGCAACGTGGCGCTCGAAACCAGCGTACGGGTTCCCTCGCTGCTGACCATGTACTTGTCTGTGGTGATTGCGGTCAGCTCCACCCTGCTGCGGTAGATATCGGGGTATCCGCGGAAGAGGGCCGAATACGTGCAGGCCAGATCCTCCCACTGCTCCACGTCGACTTCTATCGATGCCAGGGGCTCCATGTACTCCACCGGGTCGGCGGGACTGAAGTCGCCTGAGGGATCCTCACGCCGGGATTCGAGCGATGCCTCCGTACGCAGATTCTCATAGTGTTCCTGGGCTTCCTTGAATACGGTATCGGTTCTATCCCACAGAGCGATCCGCAGCGCGAGTTCATCATCGTCCAGAGGCGCCCGGATCAGCTGGCGGAACCCGCCCAGCCTTCGTGTCCGGGATTCGCGGGTATTGTCGAAATCCATATCCCCCACCCTCACATCCACATCCAGATAGCGGTTCCGGTTGGATCGCCTGCTGTTGACCGTCCCCAGGACTCCCGCTATGGAAGTTTCCCCGATTTCGGTAAGCGAATACGAGAGGTAGTAGAGGGGTGTCTCTCCCTCCTCCTTCAGCCTCGAGAACGACCGCTCGAGTTCGGTCTCCATAGCCCCGAGGAGCACATCCGGACTCGTCCTCTCTATCCGATGGATAGCAGGTGTCGCCCCATCTACCGGTGGCTTTTCCACCCGGGCCGGTGCGGCTGCCACACAGACGACGGCCAGAAATACCGTGGAGATCAGTCTGATCATCTCAGGAAATAGTATCCTATGAGCCCGATTCATCGGACATCATGCTCCTTTCCGACCCTTACGGGGTTCCCGGTACCGGGACGACCGCCCTGTAGTCACTCGGGCCCACCTCGATTTTGTCCGGTCCGATCTTCAGGTCGGAGTTCATCATCTCCTCCCAGGTCACCTCTTTGCCGGTGTAGCACGATATGCGGCCCATGATGGCCGTCATGGTTGAAATCGCCGTGTTCTCCGCCTCGTTGATCGGCTTATTCGTTCGGATGGCGGTAACCAGGTCGATGTGCTCCTGGAAGTATGCCTGGCTGCCCAACCTTTTGGGGTTGCCCTCCTCATCCAGCTCGTAGGGGTACTCCCAGATCATCTCGCCGTCCGGCTCGAACAGGGTGTTCACGCAGTTGGAGTATCCCTTCGTCCCGCGGACATGCTCCGATACGTTATCCGAGCAGCCGGAGATCTGCCGGCACATGCTGTGGATATGGATTCCGTTCTCGTAGACGAAGTCGACGCTGAAGAAGTCGAACTGGTCGCCGGTCTGCCGTCTGTGGCGCCCTCCGAAACCCAGTGCCTTGACCGGATGCATGCCCGTGAACCAGTTGATCACGTCGATGTTGTGCAAATGCTGCTCGACGATATGGTCGCCCGAGAGCCAGGTCCAGTTCACCCAGTCGCGGAGCATCGCCTCCATGTCAGACCAACCCCGCTGGCGGGTCCTGAACCAGGGTACCCTCCCGTTCCAGTAACAGTTGGCCGAGACGATATCGCCGATGGCGCCCTTCGTGATCTTTCTGAAGACCTCGATATAATCCTTCTGATGCCTGCGCTGCGTACCGGTGACTACTGATAGCCCTATCCCTTCTGCCTTTCTGGCCGAACTCATCACTGACCGCGCCCCTACCGGATCGACGGCGACAGGTTTTTCCATGAAGACGTGCTTGCGGGCGTTGACACAGGCGGCGAAATGTTCCGGCCGGAAATAGGGCTGAGTCACGAGCATAACAACGTCGACTCCGGAATCGATCAACTTCTGGTAGGCGTCAAAACCAAGGAAGCAGTTCTCGTCGGGAACCTCTACTCCCTTTCTCTCCCTGAGATCGTTGCGGCACTTGTCGATACGGTCCTGGAAGATGTCCGCCAGTGCGGTGATCTCGAGGTTGGGACCCGCACTCAGAAACTGGACAGCCGCTCCCGTTCCACGGCCGCCGCAGCCGACCAGGCCGGCCTTCAGAACCGGCCCATCCGGCGCTTCGCCGAGCAGATGAGGGTACTGATAACCTTCATACCTCTCTCCCACCCCGCTGCAGCCGGTCACCACCGCACTGACCGCTCCGGCCGCTCCAACCGCTGCTGCGGCTCCGATGAACTCACGCCTGCTGGGACCATTCTCGTTCTCAGTCACGTCGCAGCTCCTTATCCCCGCCTGTGAACAATCCATTTCCAATTCCAGTGTATTTCATAAAGCCTGTCACGGCCAGTCCCGTGACCGGTTCAGCCCGTTCCCTCCTCTTCATACTCACATACTACGCGGAACCCCACGTCAATACAGTCGGAGTACCACCAGATGCTCTTTGGAATCTGAGGGTCGGTCATCAGCCACGCATCGTGGCGCGTATGGTCTCTTGTGGCCGAACGTACCCGGGCCGCATCGCTGCGGAACGACCCGCCCCGGATCACATGTTCGGTGCCGGAAGCCGGTCCCCGGGGGTCCAAGACGGTTGCACCTTCCGGATACAGGGCGTAAGCGTTGGCGGCGTACCAGTCGAGGCAGAACTCCCTGACGTTGCCCGACATGTTCAGAAACCCGAAGGGATTGGGCATCACCTCGGAGGGCATCTGTGATTTGCCTCCACTGTTGCCGGAGTAGATCACATATGGATCGATCCCTGACGTGTTCCTGCCGAAGAGCCTGTTCCACAGGCGCTTCTCCGAATAATCCCCGGGATCTCCTTCGAAGAAGTAGGGATCGGAGCTTCCCCCACGGCAGGCATACTCCCATTCAGCCTCCGTGGGCAGCCGGTACTTCTTGCCGGTGACCCTGGACAGCCATTTACAGTACTCGGTGGCGGCATGGTAGGTCATCGTGATGGCCGGACGACCCCCCTTACCCCATCCCTGGTCAGGTGCCCCGTAGGGCGGTGTGGCGCCGGTGACGGCATCTATATCAGGGTCACTCCTCACCGATAACTGACGGGTATCGGTCCTGCCCTCCCCCGCGGTCTGCCTGTACCACGTCTCGAATTCATCCCATGTCACTTCGGCCTTCCCCATCCAGAGCGGGCTTATTGTGACATCCCGTGTGGGACCCTCATCCGACCCTCGATAGTGTTCCGATTCAGGGCTCCCCAGCGTAAAGGTGCCCCCTTGAATTGCCACCATCTCGAACCTCACGCTGGAGCCCGGAATGTACTCGGTGTAGTCCTCGAAATGATCCACTACGGCCGGCTCGGTGTAGATCTCCCTCACTTCGGTCGTGACAAGGCCGAACTCGATGGCCCCGCCGGCACTGGGGTCGAAGTGCCCCACATGCAGGTGGCAGTTGATACACCGGAGGCGGTCCGCCTGCTGTGTATAGTGCAGGTGGGCCTCCTCGCCCTCCTTGGAAAGCTCCAGCGGAAAGAGGTTCTTGTGACACTCCAGACAGGCGTCTTTGAAGGTATGGGTCACAGCGTGCTCGAGGAGCGATTTCTGCTCCCAGTTGAACCTGGATTCGTCCTTGAACAGCTTTCCGAAGATATCCTTGACACCCAGCCGGGATTTTTCGGCGATGTACCCGATCCCCCCCGGGGGCAGGTGGCACTCGATGCAGTGGGTTACGGTGCCGCTCGTGCCCGCATAGTGGGTCGACAGTCTCCACGAGGAGGTCGCCTGCGGGTGGATATGGCACGATCCGCAGAAACTGTCTGTGGATGTGTAATGGTTGGCCGCCCGTAGGAGGACCAACGCTCCGACACCTATCACGATCCCAACAAGGAGCAGGCCCCGGGGACCAGTGACGATCCTAGGTAGTTTCTGTCTGGAAACGGCTCTTCTGCGCAATTTCGGCGTCAATCCGTTCTTTGGATCGCGAACCAAGCAGTAGCTGGTGAGCAATCTGCCTGATTTCTTGTGCGGCGTACAGTAAGTGTGGAGAAGTAGTAATACCGACGACCTTTCCCGATCAGGCCATCACAAAAGTCTCTTTTACGAATGCCACGTTGGCTCGGGTGTCCTCGAGAAACCTGTCTCTTCTGCCGCTCGTCTCGAGGACCAGCCACTTGTTGTACCCGATATCATCGAGCGCACGCGCACACGCCGCCATATCCACCATACCTTCGTCACTGCCCAGCACACTGGTGTTCCAGTCCTTCAGATGGACTTCACAGATCATATCGTTACCCAGCATGCGGATCTCCCCGGGTACGTCGTAACCATTGCCCCACGAGTTGCCCACATCGTAGTAGACCTGAGCGATATCCGAGCCGATCCGGTCGATGATCTGGAGGTTCTGTTTCGCGGTCAGCGTGTTCTCGATGCCAATGATGACTCCAGCGTCCTTTGCGCGCGGCACTATCTGCCGCAGAGCTTCGACGACACGGGTGACGTTATCATCGTTGAGTTCGTACGATTTGAAATCGCCCTCCTGCCGCTCGATCAGATTCCCTTCATCATCGCGCTTCCGCAGGTCACCTCTTCCGAAAAACGCCAGGAGGATGTTGCCAGCTCCAAGCACCGCCGCCGCTTCGATGGCGTCTATCACATAGACTGCAGACTGGGGTTCTGTCGCCAGCGGGATGCTGTTGAGGATGCTGCCGGCCGCGACCGAATGAAATGTGATCCCGTGCTTCCTGCCCAGCTCGAGATACTTCCTCCGGACCTCCCTTTCCCGCAGAGGTATGTTATCCGGACGGGTTCCGATGCTGACCTGAATGCCTTCAAGGTGCGCTTCCTGCGCGAGTGGGATGAGGTCGGGGTTGGGATATTCGCCCAGGTTCCAGTCGCACATCCCGACACCCACGACGCCTACAGCCGGCATCACGGATGTGCTGCAACCGGTGAGAGCCTTGATATGCAGGGCGGCCAATCCGGCGCCAGCAACCCCCAGAAAGTTCCTGCGGTTCATCGTCACGGTCTTCCTCCAGGTAACGGTCTCACATCTTGTCAGATAATAGGTGCAGCTGCAGGTGGGAGCAAGGAACCGCGCGATGCCGAACGATATGATGCCTACAATGACATGCCGTCATAACAAGGCCGGTTCTAAATGCTACCATGCAAGCTGTAGTGTAGTCCCGTGGATACCAGGATTCTCCCGTCGGCGGTTATAATCAAAGCCTCGACATTTTCCAGGCTTTCGACAAGCTCCATCCCCTGTGACGCCCCGCTGACAAACACGGCGGTAGCGAGGGCATCGGCTTCGAGCGCGGTTTCTGCCACAATGGTAACACTCATGAGTTCCGTGGCGCTGTAACCGGTTCTCGGATCGATGATATGGTGGAACTTCTTCTCCGGATCGAAGAACCTCTCGTAGTCACCGCTTGTGGCCACAGCCGAGTCCTCCAGCAGGAGAACGGCGACATAATCCTGTCTGTCGCGCGGGCTCTGCAGAGCGATATTCCAGGGCACCCCGCCTTTGGAGCCTATAGACCGCATATCGCCGCCCGCATTCACCAGGCCGTGTTCCACCCCCCGCCCCTGCAGGACAGCAACGGAACAGTCGATGGCATAACCCTTGGCGATACCCCCCAGTGTGACCTTCATCCCTTCAGGCAGGTAGATACGATCATCTGTTATTTTGATGCGGTCGAAGCCACCTTTTTCAAGGACGGCTTCTATCTCGCTGTGCGACGGCGACCTTCCCTTTTGCGAGAATGAAACATCGAACAGTTCGAGCAGAGGCTGCACGGTAATATCGAATGCCCCATCACTGATCTGGTAGAAGTGACGGGCTCTTTCCAGAACATGGACGATATCAGGATCCGAATCGATCACACCCACATTGTTGAGGCGCCATATCTCACTGTTCTCATCATATGAGCTCATGAGCCGCTCGATCCGCTCGATCTCATTAAATGCGGCTCCCATCGCACTGCGCGCCAATGCTTCATCCGCGTGCAGTATTGTAATGGTGACCGTTGTCCCCAACTGGAGGCGGGTCTCGATTATCTCTGAAAGGGAATCACGGCCGCACGATGCCAGGAGGAGCGTACTATAGAGGAACGCACTATAGAGGAGGAGCGCATTACAAAGGAATTTCTCTCTTAGAAAACGACGGCTAAGGTTCATCTTCCTCCCCGCGCAGACCCCCAAAACCTTCCCTGGCCAGCCATGGCACCATCAATAATGCGGCCATCGGGTCGGCCCACCACCAGCCGGCGACGGCGTTGGCCCCAAGGCCGAGCAGTAGTGTAAAGGAAAGGTAGGAACAGGCAAGTGTCTCCTTCGCCTCGGCACGCAGCGCATTGCTGCCGATCTTTCCCGCAACCCGCAGTTTCCCCCACGCCACAATGGGCATGATGATCAGCGAGGCAAACGCGAGGATGATCCCAACGATGCTCTCGCCGGGAATCTCCCGATTCCACAATGTCCAGCCAGCAGAGATAAAGACGTAAAGGGCGAGGGCAATGAAAGTGGTACCTATGAACCTGTGTACCAGCTGTTCGCTCCGCTCGATCACCTCGGGATCCTCACCCCTTGTCTCGACGCGGAGGCGCCACAACAAGACAGCGGCGGCAGCGAACTCTATGATGCTGTCCAGGCCGAAACCGACCAGGGCGATACTCTCTGCCATGATCCCCGACCAGAGGGCGATGACTGCTTCGATGGCGTTGTAAACCAATGTGGCCGTAACAAGCCAAAGCCCTATCAACGGCCAGTTCCTGCCCAAGGGGGCAGGAGCCTGCTTATTCAGGTTCTGGCCGGATTGCCCCATATCGACATTGTTCTTTATTATCTCAGTAATGCCTATGGGCTGATCAGCGTCTGTCGAATCCCATTCGCCCAAAGCCACCCCGCCTTCGTTCCTGCAGGCGCGGATTTACAACTGTGTTGAAGATAGAGCCGAAAGTGTAGCTGAACCCGATTCTGATATTGAACTCATAGTCCGTCTGGAGTCTGCGTAACCGCAACAGGATTTCTTCGTCCGTATAATCCTGGCCCGCGATATAGAGCTGGTCGTAGATCCTGGATGCTCCGCCGGAAAGGTCCAGGGAGAGTCCTCGGAACAGCCTTATATCACACCTGGTCGAGAAGTTCAGATGGTATTTTTTCAGGTTGAAGAAATAATGTGCCGCTTCCACCGAGGCGCTGGCGGAACCCCACGGCTGGGTCATTTCGTATGATATCGCCAGAGATTGATTGTAGCGCACCTCTGCCGTCTTTCCGAATATAGTCACCTCCTCGTAGTCGTACGAATTCGCACCTGCT
>Ga0114919_10000862_pt1 | contig 24298 bp, 26 predicted proteins | sample BlataG_FD_88682 | JGI IMG/M metagenome (GOLD analysis project Ga0114919, IMG submission 88682) | Deep subsurface microbial communities from Black Sea to uncover new lineages of life (NeLLi) - Black_00105 metaG | ecosystem: Environmental > Aquatic > Marine > Oceanic > Sediment | place: Atlantic... | reverse complement strand
CCACCCCACCCGCCCACCCGCATCGGTATTTCGTAATTTTATTACTACTTCTATTGCAGAATCAGCGTAAACATAAACATAATTGCATAGTTACATACATAACGAGTTCTCTTTTCTTCATTCATATTGTGTTAATGTATCAACCCCAGTAGCTGTAACCAACAGGGTATGCTCCCACTGAGCACTCAACGATCCATCGTCCGTCACCGCCGTCCACCCATCATCCCAAAACCTCTCCTTGCAGCCCCCCGCTGTAAACATAGGCTCTATGGTAAATGTCATTCCCTCTTTCAGCACCCCGGGTTCTGAATTCCTGCAATGTAGAATAGTAGGAGCTGAATGAAACTCTCGGCCGACTCCATGGCCACAAAATATTTTATTAACTCCAAACTTTTCTCTATCTGCTACTGTATGTATTACTCTCCCTATTTCTTTGATTTGAACACCAGGTTTGCATATAGCTATGGCTTTGTTTAATGCTTCTTTAGTGGCTTCACAGAGTCTCTTGGCTTCTGGATCAACTTGGCCCACGTAAAACATACGTGAAGTGTCACCGTGGTGGCCATCGAGGAAGACGGTGACGTCAATGTTGACAATATCTCCCTCTCTCAGAGGTCTGCTGTCTGGGATGCCATGGCAGATGCACTCGTTAACACTGGTGCATACACTCTTGGGGAAGTTTCCATAGTTGAGGGGGGAGGGGTAGGCTCCAGCTTCTATTGTCATGGCGTGCACAGCGCGATCAATCTCGTCCGTGGTGATGCCGGGCTTGACGAGGGTGCCAGCGTGTTGGAGGACTCTAGCTGCTAACTTGCCTGCTGCTCTCATTTTTACTATTTGAGCGTCAGAGTGTGTTTGATACTCGTCTTTCCAAGGGGGCATGATGCCGGAGGCAGCGTAGGGGGGGCGTGGGATGGAAGCGGGGACTGGGAGGGGAGGGGAGACGGTGCCTTTGCGGAGCGGGGGGCGTTCATTGTTGTTTTGGTCGTCTGGTGTTGATTTATTGCCTGCGAGTTTGAGGAGTTCAGAGATGCCGCGACGTCCTTTGGCTACGATTTGTATGCGGTGTCGTCTAGAAGAGAGTTTCTGCGTAAAACATGTACGCAATGGTGTTTGAGTCGAGAATGCTGTGTTTAAGAGGTGGCCAGTTGACATTGCAAACATTTTCCGATATAGAGAAATCAATGTTCAGTAGGTACAGGGTAATATCAATTCAAGTTGGACTGATATCTGGTCAGGGTGGGCTCTTTATACCTTTTCAAGTTTTCAAGAGGTTGTCGGGAAAACCTTGCAACACTGCCTGTAATGGCCCCTTAGACACTTAACTGAATTATTATATACACTCTGCATACTTGTGTTAATCTGATCATACATACTCTTAACGGAAAACTGCGCAGACATATCAATAGAATCTGATCTCAGAAGATGCAGAAATCACTCACCCTCTACCAGGTGGATGCCTTTACAAACAAGCCTTTTGGAGGCAATCCAGCAGCAGTATGTCTCCTCAGATCATCAGACCTACCCCTTATATCGGATAACATCAGACAGCTCATAGCAGGCGAGATGAACCTGTCAGAGACAGCTTTCCTTGAAACGCTGGACGCCACCGCCACCGACAACTTCACCACTTGCTCCACGTTCCGTCTCCGTTGGTTCACCCCAACCATAGAAGTACCCCTGTGTGGCCATGCCACTCTTGCTGCTGCAGCTGCCCTAGTACTTGGTGAGGGAAATCAATCCCCTATTCTTTCTTTCCAAACATTAAGTGATATGCTGACTGTGCAGTATGACTGCCAATCGTTATCATTCAAAATGTCATTGCCAGCCATTGTTCCTACCCCCAACCTACCACATGGCACAGGCCTTGATTCTGATCTCATTGCAGTCTTACTAAGCAGTAATAATTATACTCATAGTGACGTAGAAATAGTAGATATCTTGTATGCGCCCTCTGTCAAATATTTACTAGTAGCAGTGTCGAAAAAGAGAGGAGGAGGAGGAGGAGGAGGAGAGGGATCTTCTCCCTCATCATCCATAGTAGCAAGCATTCATCCTGATGGAGAGAAGCTTAAGCAAGCACATCCAGGAAATGATCTGATAGGTATAATAGTGACAGAAGTCGCAGGAGGAGGGGATGATGGTCAAGGTGATGGCAGCAGTACAAAGGATGGTATTGATTTTGTGTCGCGATTCTTTGCTCCATGGGCTGGTATTATAGAAGATCCTGTGACTGGATCAGCTCACAGTCCTCTAGCAATGTATTGGAGTAATGTATTGGGTAAAAGTACAATGGTGGCACATCAAATATCAAAGAGAAGAGGGGAGCTGCATTTGAATGTAGTGCCTGCATCAGCATTATCAGATGGTGGTAAAGAGGGGAGGGTGGAGGTGAGTGGTCATGCTGTTATCACTATCAAAGGCAAGCTTTTGATATAAGTTTCCTTTTAAAACATATAGATATTATTACATCTGCCCTGCATGTTAATAAATACAGCAGAACAAGCTGCCCAGGGCAGCCTGTCTCGGGCGGGCGGGGGAGGATGAGCGGGGCAGCTGACCTCTTTATTCAGAATCTGTCACTCCCCTTGCCTCTTCAATCTCTATACAACGTCTAATTAGCCCGAAAGTGGGCCTCCAAGGCCATGCACCATACTTTTTATAAGACGTTTTCTCCCATCCACTCTATTTAAACCCTTCCAACTACCCAACGTTATTATTCCCCTCAAAAGCTGTGTCCAAGGCACCACTGCACATTCACTTTCCTTTGGACAGATGACCTAGCCCTTGGATTTCCTATCCTTGGCATGGTCAATCCCCCTTTTTTACCATACTCTACTATGGCATCTCCACAATTCATATCGAAATTACATGGAATTCTAGACTCCCTGTGCCACTGCAGCAACCTCCACCACCTGCCCCATTCTTCACCACCCCCAGCAACTCCACCAAATGTTTCATCCTCCTCCCGCAGTGGTCTCATCGGTGTCACTCTCCATAAGAGAACCCAGCGCTACGAAGCCCATGTATGGTGCGATAAGAAACAAGTCTACCTGGGTGCATATAGATGCAGTCTCCTAGCTGCAGCCGCTCACGATATCATGGCACTGAAAGTCCCAGCAGCAACAATAGCAGCTTTAAACTTTGCAAGAGACAGCTATGAAGTTATCATTCCGCTGTTGGAAAGTGTGTCTCAACATGAAGTTATTACAGAACTGAGGAATTATAGTAAGTCTAAAAGTGCTGCTGAGAGAAGAGGAGGAGGAGGAGGAGGAGAGAGGGCAGGTATGAGAAACAACAACAACAACAACAACAACAACAACAACAACAACAACAACAACAACAACAACAACAACAACAACAACAACAACAACAACAACAACAACAACAACAACAACACTAGTGCAGAAGCAGCGCCATCATTTCCTGGATTTCAAACTCAACCAAAGAGCAAAAACACTGTCACTCCACCATCATTACTTCCAAAACCATCACCAGCCCTACCACCACCGTCATCATTGCCACCAGTGGCAGCATCACCAAGTACAAAGATGAATGACACCACAACTCCCAATCATCACCATACTTCTGCTCCTGCTTCTTCTTCTCATCTTCACCCTGCTCCTCAGTTATTCCACACCCCTTCCTCTTTGCAATCATCACCATCGTCATTATTCAGAGGAAGGCCTATTCTTCCTAGTCAAGCTCTAGGCATGTCGTACTGTGATGAAGAGGAGGGAGAAAAGAGGGGAAGAGGCATACATGACAACATTGTTAATAGTATTTCTGATATGAAGAAGAAAGATGTGCGCACTGTGGAACCTACAGAACATGGAGAAGGAGTTGAGAAGGAGAAGGAAGAGGAGGAAGAGGAGGAAGAGGAGGAAGAGGAGGAAGAGGAGGATGTGGTGGTGAAGAGAGCTCAAGAGGAGTTGATGGCAATTCGTCATGCATTGATGGCATTCAAGGAAGGAGGAGAGAGTTAATATGAGAATAGTAAAGCAAGGTTTGGACAACAAGATACCTACATGTAAGAATTGATAAATGGGAAGAGAGAGAGGGGGGGGGGAGCTTAGGGTTATTCTTCAGACCCTGTGTCGGCTGGTGTGGCACAGAGAGTTACTAATAGCACATGCGTTTAGATGCCTACGCAACGACAGTTTTTCAGCAATATATCTTGTTTTAAAGTGTGTGTTTGTTTGATTGGATTGTCACTTCCTATATGTCCAAGTAAGAACAAAGATAAAATAGGAGGGAAAGTTGAAATGGAGCAACCCGAAACCCAATTAGCTGCCTCTATGGTGGAGGAAGTAGAGCTTGTACCGTCGTCTCAGACCTTATCCGTGACATTGAAGACTTGGACACTGAGATGGCCGCATAGAGGAAAGAAGGTAGCCAAGGTATGTCATCATTTTCAAGAAGACACCCAAACCTCTGCCAGTTTTGCAATATCAATCGCACCCTAGTCACGTTGATGATAGCTAACCATCCTATCTTACTATTACGTACCCCTACAGCTTTTATTGGCCAACGAGCAAAACGCATTTCTAGTCAGGGAACTCGTTGCTGTCTGGCTCTATTTCAGGGAGCCTCCTCCTGCACAAGGCGAGAATATGCCTAGTAAAGACGTCAGCGTACTCATCACCAAGTTTAGCGAGTATTGGTGCCTCTTAGAAGCTCTCAGAACTGCTGCCTCCATCGACTCTCTCTGGAGGATTGTCTCCAAGTTTTGCAGAGGAGAGTTTAAAAAACGCTCAGAATCCGACCCACCCAAATCAAAGAATGAAACCAAGAAGAAATTAAAACAACAACCAAAAGCAGCATCCTTAGATCAGAAAACAGCTCCTCAATGGGGCAATTCAACGCTCCTAATTAAACAAGAGGACAATGTTGACGATGCCATGAGCATCGATGAACCAATGTCAATGGACGAACCCCAACAAGAACAACAACATCAGAGGGAATACCTTAGAAAAGACCAACAAGATGATGCCTACTCCTCAGATGAAAGCATGTCTGCAGATGAAGATGAAGCTGCAGCTCAGGGTCTTTGGCTGTGGTGGCAACATGCCTCTGCTGCTGCCAACACAGCAATCAATTGTGTTCAGTCTACTGCTGCAGCTGCAAAGCGACTTCGTTCTGGTTAGGTAATTAATGGCTAGCAATAGAAAGTCAATGGTGGCGCATTTTCTCCTTTCATCCTGTGGTACACTTTCTTCTTCTGCTTCTCCTAACTAACTTTATGTTCTTTATAGTTCTTGTTAATTTTGAATTGCTTCATGTCGTGTCGCTGTTAATTAGTTAGATCGTACGAGCCGTGTGCTTACAGTTTTTCCTTCTCTATGCATACTTGTAAGAATATGGAAATTTCTTTGCAATGATTGCCATGCCATGCAATCATGAGGCACATAAGTGTGTGCAGTGGAGGGAGCAATTGTTGGTGCCAACATTGCCAAGGGAAAGTTTGGTGGTGGACGTCAGAGTCAACATAAGGAGATTTCCTGGTTTCATCTCCCATAGTTCAACCTATCCACCATTTCATAAATATCAAGTACACATTTTACATCAATTATTTTATCTTTGTTGAAGATCCTGAAATGCAAGATACGTGTCAGACATGGCCTATGGATCGAATAATCACGAAGATGAGGATGTATCGCAGCGACAAACAGCCTTCCGCTTAAAAGAAAAGAAATACCAGCTCTTCAAGGAGCAGACAGTTAGATACAGGTACGTCTGATCCATTGTAATCGCATCTAACCCTCCCAATTGCAGGCTACCACCATCGCCCCCTCCGACACTCACCCCAACATCTTCTTCTCCCACCCATCCACACAGAAACGGCAAGAAGAAGGGAGGCAAACCCATCATCCGACCCACTGATTGTAGCGATGTCATAGATGTAGATAATCAATTAAAAGGACCGAACTGGCACACTGTCCCCTATCCTCCTTCCTCATTACCATCACCAATGACAGCAGCATACACGTTCGACAACCACCCAGGCCTCATCTTCATCCGCAATGCCCTCACCCCCCAACATCAATACCAGCTCATATCAGAATGCCTCTCTATCTATCCTGACCCTCCTTCCACCACCAACTTCTCAGCAGTCAGGCAGCAGCACAACCTTCCTCCCCTCCCGCCTGGACTGTGGGCTGCTGCTCAACAAGACCTCCACCTCATTTCCTCCTCCTCTACTGTAAGTAGCAGTAGTAGTAGTGGTGGTGGTGGTGGTGCAGATAATGTATTGCCATCGCCATTGCCATTGTCATGTTATTGGGGACCAGTAGTAACAACAACTAATGATACGATTGATGGTAAAAACCAACACAAACAAGAACAAGCGACATTCCCTACAGCCAAGTCGTACCTAAAGAAACTAAGATGGGCCACGCTAGGCCCTCCATTTAACTGGACAACGCGACAATATGATGATACTGATACATATAGACCTCTTCCTGATCACCTCTCTCAGCTAGCTATAGACCTGACCCAATTACCTTGTTGCTGTACTACTGATGGCATACCTAGCGGTACCACTACTACTACTACTACTACTACTACTACTACTACTACTACTACTACTACTAGTACCGATAATAATACCAATAATTTCAAGCCAAATGTAGGACTAGTGAATTATTACCGACAAGGAGACACCCTAGGAGGCCACAAAGATGATGCGGAAAAGGACATGACCCAGCCCATAGTTACCCTGAGCCTAGGTAGCTCTGCCATCTTCTTGATGGGAGGGGAGACCAGGGAGGAGGAGCCCACTGCTCTGTTGGTGAGGAGCGGGGACGCTCTGATCCTGGGGGGTCGAGCAAGGAGGTGCTATCACGGTGTTCCTAGGATCTTAGAGAATAGTAGTAATGGTAATGGTAGTAATATAGTAGGGGCCCCTACTAATCTACTAGGTAGTAGTAGTTATAGTGGTAGTAATAATAGCAGTAGTGATGTGTTTGAGAAATATATGGAGACGTGTAGGATCAACATAAGTATACGGCAAGTATAGAAGTATATGGAGATGTGGTATTTGTTTTATTTTGCCTTAAAAGTCGGGTAGGGGGGGTTTGTCAAGTCAGTTTTAAAGTACACATGAAGTCAAACATCAAGGTCTTATTGTTGCTGTTGGAAGAGAGAATTTCTCCTCCATTATCATTGTCATCTCTTCTTTCATTATTGCCCTCCAGGAACCTTCTCCTCCTCTTCATCATCAAAAGGAATGTTGTAAGGCACAGGAGTCACTGCAGTAGATGCCAACTGAATCTTCCCTCCTCCAGTAGTCCTTCTCCTACTGTTACCTCTTCCTGTAGCAATCTGACCAGACTCCAGGGCCCTGAGCACTGCTGGATCAGGCTGTGGTACACCTTCCCCCTCATAATCACCACCCTCCCTGTTTTTACCATTATTATCACCATTTTTCACCATTGACATCATCGGTACTGCCTTGGGAGTAGTCTTACCCAACAATGTTCTTTCCACAGTATTTGGAGGCAGGATGGTATTACGTCTCAAATCGTCTGAAACCTCACTTGCCACTCTTTGCAGTCTAGAATTGGCCTCTTCCAGACGAGCTCTTAAAGAGGGGAGTTTGGTAGCTGCCATGGCAAGCTTGTCTTGAAGTTCTTGGGGAGTGAGTCCTGGAGGGAGATCTGCTTGAGCTGCTGCAATAGCGGCAGCTACTGCTTCTTCACGGGTATTATTATTATTATAATGTACTGCACCATTGGCAAGGTCCTCTTCAGATGTTCCATCTATCACCAACATGGGTGACTCAGGGTCGTGAGCGGTAGGACGGCATTCTGCAAGTTTAGATGATAGTTCATCCTTTAGTTTGATTTGCATGTCTTCCCTGAGTTTGGCTACTCGGAAAGAAGCTTGTTGGACTTGATGTTCTAGCTGGACAATCTCAGTGTCGGTGAGGGGTGGAGAGAGAGGTTTGAGGAGAGGGGAGTAGGTTCCTCCTGCTCCTCCCCTGGGACTGGAGTAACCATTGGCGTCTGAGTTTTCTTGGCCATAGTCGTCTGCGCAGGCTACGAATTGGGCGAGGTGTCCCATGATATTGGCCTGTTGAAAGGGGAAAAGGGAGAGGGAGTTGTGAGTGAGAGAGGATTGACGATCAGAGGGTTGGTCGGGGGGAGGTGGCAGTTTTTCTGGATGGTTTGCGTTCTTGCTCAAACTACTCAGTAAACGAATGATCTACTATACTTACGCTTGTTTTATTCAGTGCTTCGTTAATTTCCTTGGGAACCTGCTCTCCCTTGTTCTGTTGGTAGCAATTAATGGGGGTGGAAATGAGCAATGTATGGTTAGTTGGAGAATATTTCAAGGCAATCGTTAATAAGGATATCTCATTGTTTCATTCACCTTCATATATTGATCAATAGCTTCTCCAAGCAGTTGTTGAATTTGTTCTAAATCGTGTTTCGCCTTCAAGTCTACTTTTGTGAAGAGCTGCATTGTGACAATACTAATCTTATATCCACCACTTATGGTTCTGACAATTTATAATGTTGAAATAAACACTGCCAATGACGACCAGGTTCCACCAGTTTTTGAATCGTCCGGACGGTGAGAGGGAAACGTCTCTCGAATGAAGTGATCTTGACCACCCTGCTCCTATGCTCTCGTCTTTTTTTGATTTCAAATAAGCATAGCTGTGCACCAAGATTGGCTCGATACGCCTACTTCAAGCGTTCTCATGGACGCCAAATACAATCTAGGTGCATCACTTTGGTCATATTACAACGTTCTTAAAGAGAACAGAAACTACTTCCTGCTATGGATGGCCGAAGTAATAGATAACATCGGAGCATGGCTCAACTACGTGGCTGTCCTTGGCCTCATAGAACGCTTTGCCTTTCAACAAAACGGATTAGCACTCTCCTCCGTCATCCTCGTTCGCTTCCTACCCGCCCTCCTTCTCGCCCCAATCGCTGGCGTCGTAGCAGACAGCCTCAACAGAGTCAAAACCCTTAGGTTCTGTGCCATCGCAGCAGCCCTCTCTGCAGCTGCCCTCATCAATGTCTCAAATCCCAGCGACATTGGTCTTCTCTTCTTCCTTCTCTCCATCCAGTTTTCTGTCAACGCCATTTACGACCCTGCCCGACGAGCCATGCTCCCTGTACTAGTCCCTGTAGACCAGCTACATATAGCCACCACTATAGACAGCTTTGCTTGGAGCATCACTGGTGCTATCGGAGGAGCACTGGGTGGGTTATTAGCCTCTCGACTGGGCACCAAGGCTTGTTTCTTGATAGATTCTTGCACCTATTTAATCGCAGCAGTGTGTGTAGGAATGCTCCCCATTGCAGCTGGAGATCCTCAAGCTTTGAAGAAGGGAACAAGTTCCAATTTTCATGGTACTGGTACTACTACTACTACTACTGGTACTACTACTGGTACTACTGGTACTGGTAACATACATGAGGGGATGTATAAAAATAGTACTGGTAGTAGTCGTCGTAGTAGTAGTAGTAGTAGCTTGACTGCTACTGGATTACTGGCTAATGGCAACGGTATTACTAGTGGTGGCGGTCTGGGGATAACCAATGCTTTGTCGAGATCCTCTCCTACAACAACTACCAACCTCATTACAGCATCTACAACAGCATCATCATCAAATATAACTCCATTCAGTTTAGAAGCGGGTAATCATTCATCATCCTATGTAGTGGTCAAAGGCAATAATAATAATAATAATGATAATAATAATAATATCAGCACTAGCAATAGTTTTAATAATAATAGTGGTGGTGGTGGTGGTAACCTCAACGGTCTCAGCGCCTCCTCTATCATCAACAACAAAAATAGCAGCAATAGTGGAATAGCAGCAGCAATATCAACCTTGATAACAACAATCATAGAAGGAGGAACAGAAGGTATCATTGCCCTTAAAGAAGGGTGGTCCTACGTATCAGGACCTGAAAATAGGGACGTTGCCATCATGGTGACCATCAAAGCATGTGGATCCCTCACCTGGGGAGCCGTAGACGTGTTAAACGTTAAAATCAGTGAATTAACAGCAATGCAGCCATTTGGAGCTGATGCCTCCATGACTCTAGGTCTTATATTCGCAGTTGTAGGTATTGGATGTTTTGTAGGACCAGTGGGGTTCAACATGGTGGCCCCTAATCCGAAATCAGGCGCTTTATTATGGTCTGTCGTTGCATCATTTATGTTTCTCTTCCTGGGATCCTTATTCCTGGCTATAGCAGATACCTTCCTAGGGGTGGTGACTGCCACTTTTGTGAGGTCTCTAGGTAGCTCAATATTATGGGTAGTGACTACTTTAATGTTGCAATTACGAGTGGAAAATGATATTCTAGGAAGGATATGTGCGCTGGAAATGGCTTTTTATACTATATCAGAGGTGGGCAGCTCACTGTTTGGGGGAGCTGCATTTGATATACTGCATCTGACGCTGCAGCAGGTGTTGTGGGTGCTGACTTGGGTGGCTGGGGGTATCGCTGTCATCGTCGCCAGGCAGGCGATGATGTGGGCTAAACAAGGCGGGTTTCTGACTAAAGAAAGAAGAGTGATTAGTGTAATGTAAGGAGTGGGAAAGCAGTCTGTATAATGCTACTCTTACGTGTGTAAATGTATATATGCATGCTTACTTTGTGCAAACTTGAATGAAACAAAGAAGAGAAACAAAAAGAATGGTAGATTTCAGTCGTCCACAGACACACACATAAAACTGAACCCGATGTTTGTTCCTCTCATTGGGAAGGATTGCTACTATTATTATAAACACGCATACCTTGGTGTGTTGCTTGCAAAACATATATTTATTATTTTTTTATTATTGAGCTTATGAAATTTCTGTATGCATGGGTTGAAAAAGAGTAAATGGGTTGGAGTCCAGGCTACATAAGAGAAACATACTGTCAAATGACTAAAAAGCTATAGTGCAAAACAGACACTACTACAGTATTTGATCAAAAAAGGTAGGTAAAAATGCTGAATAAAACAACAAGGGACTCCCTCAACCAAAAAAAACACAATTGCAAGAATGCTAACGGTTCAGAAAAGCAAATGAATTGTTCCATATATCGTGGGGGAGTTGATCAAAACTTGACTATACAATGTACTTTGACCAACCCAAATCAATCATCATCTTCTTCAATGAAAGTTGCCACAGGAAAAAAAAAAGTTGGGTAAATAGAATATGTAAAAATGCGAGGGGGAGAAAAAAATTAAGCGGACGAGACCTCTTCAGGAAAGAAGAACAACTATGGGGAAACCCTAACAGAAGCAGAACAACTATGGGGACGAAAAGAAGGAAACAGGGGAGGAGATACATATATATAGAACGGGTGCACACATTCTGGCACTCAAGTATATAAAGGAAAAGTACATTGTTTTTCTTGCTTGAATAATAAAACACATATTGCGGCACTAGCTTCAGTATACAAACACGCACAAGGAGAAAGACGTTGTTGTTTGCTCTCTCTCTGTCTTCCGCTTGTTGATTTCTCTCTCTCTCTCTCTCTTGTTTCTCTCAGGTAAAAAATTTAGTACTGCGTATGAGACACATGCGTTTGGAATTGTTGATTATATAGTATATATATGAGGTTTTTTCTTCTCCATCAGGTTTGTAGCAGGGAAATAGAAAAACACTACTGGCAAAAAATGGAATGAAGCAGGACGAGCAAATCAACAGCTTGCCACTGCACATTCGAAGATATTTTGAGTTTTGAGGAGAAAAATTGCTATCAAGAATGATCTATGTGCACACACACTTCTTCTCTTTTCTATTTGTAAAGCATACAGATTTCTTGTGTCTTCCTTCTTTAGGAGGAAATATTACCCTCTCTCTCTCAGGAATACAAATATAAGTTGTAGATAGCTACAGCTTCTGTCTTCTTCTTGAATTTTCTCTCTGAAATTTGTTCAGAAACCAGTGCCAAGCTTCAGCCCAGCAAGATAGCTTCCAAATGGATCTCTGGCATCTCCTTGAGCACCATCTCCCCACAATGAAGCCAAGTTGTGTGGTTGCTGCTGGTCGTCTTGTGATTGCGGACCATTACTGACAGTAGCTGCTGCTTTCAGGTTGAGCCTTTTGCCAAGATCACTTGCCAAACCATCAACATCAGCACCACCGTCTCTTTGGCCAGCCTTGTTGTTGTTGTTGTTGTTTGAGGCAGCAAAGAAACCACATTGAGAAGAGTTAAAATGGCTATTATTGTATCCAGCTCTTCCTCCTGCTGCTGCTGGTGCTGGAGGAGACAAGGACTTCTGTCCACCACCTCCACCACCCGACCCTCCACTGCCATGAGACCCAACGTCCAGGTCATCAAGGTCTAAAGGGGACTCCTCCTCCCCGACACTGCTGCCTGGTCTGGTAGAGAGAGCAGGGGCACTGAGTGGGGCTGTAGGGAGGGAGAGGAGGGAGGATCCTGAGGCTCCGACGGCAGCTGGGAGGCTGCAGTGGGAACCAGCAGGAGAAGCAGGCTGCAGTGGGTGGAATTGTTGTTGCTGTTGCTGTTGTTGGAGCTGTCCGTTGAGCGAAGAGAGGGCTCCGCCATTGCCACCCATCAACAACTGATTGATGATGATGCTGTTCTTGTTGTTATTGTTGTTTGAGGGGGGGATAACGACACCATTAAGGTGCTGCTGCTGCTGCTGCTGTTGCGGCGGTTTGTTCTTATGGTTTTCAGCTTCTGAATGGTGAGCTTCACCGACAATTTTGACGTCAGAGGCACTGAGGCCACCCAAAAGCCCGGCGTTCACAGCAGCTTCCACTGTGATACCCAGCTGAGCCAGAGTCTTTCCAATATCTTGGAGAGTCTGTAATGGATCGCTGGATGCACTTGGGGCACTGAGGCCAGCAATCGACATGGCAATTGGGTTAGTGCTGTTGCCATTGCCATCGCCATTGCTGCCGTTGTTGTTGTTGCGACCGACATTAGCTGGACCAAGGAGAGAGATGGAAGGTGGCGTGGTGTTGGGGGTGCTGCCGTTGCTCATTATCATGCCATAGTGCCTGTTGTTACTGTTGTTGTTGTTGTTTGTGGCTGCGACAGCTGCAAGAGAAGCAACCCTGGTCTGCTGTTGTTGTTGACTGAGGGCAGCAGCCAATAAGCTGCTGGGATCATTGTTGTTGTTGGGCAAAGAAGGACGGCCTCCTCCTCCCATCATCATCATGTTGTGAGGAAGACGATGCTGCTGCTGGTGTTGCTGAGCAACTCCACCAAACTGACCAACACCATTGTTACCAACACCATTTCTGTTAAGAAGGCTCATCTGAGCAAGCAATAACTGCTGTTCTTGAGTCATACCTTGCTGCTGCTGTTGTTGTTGCGGAAGACGGAAAGCTTGTTGCTGCTGTTGCTGCTGACGTTGCATGGCAATCAAAGCTTCACTCTGCAATTGGGCAGTTGACCTTCCATTATTATTATTGTTGTTCATGTTTCCACTGCCTCCTGCCGTGCGAAGAGCTTGTTGTAAGAGGAGCTGCTGTTGGAGTGCTGCAATACCCTGCTGCTGTGGCGGCTGCTGGACTTGTTGCTGCTGGCTCTTCAATTGCTGCTGCAACAAGGCTGTGGCGAGAGCGTTATTAAAGCCATTATTTCCATTACCAGCAGGTGTGTTCACTCTGACACCTTGTTGAGCAAGCAACTGCTGAATAGCAAGGTTGTTCAGTTGAGATTGTTGCTGAGCTGAGTGAAGTGGGAGAGCAGCAGGAGGAGTGGCAACACGGCCTACAAACTGCTGCTGCTGCTGTGGTTTTTGCTGCTGTTGCTGAGCCAACATTTGCTGCAAGAGTAGGATTTGTTGCTGGTTTGCAGTCATACCATTGTGATGCCCATTGTTATTGCCCATGGTTGGTGGGGCGTTGTTTGGTCTGAGCATGGCTTGCTGTTGTCTGGCAGTGGCGGCTGCGGCTGCAGCGGCCGCTTGAAGGTTGGCTAACTGCGCATTCTGTTGTTGTTGTTGTTGCTGTAAACCATTGGAGAAACCATTATTATTACCTATCCTGTTCATGCCAACTTTGTTGCTGTTGTTAAGCAAGCCCTGCTGCTGCTGTTGTTGCTGTTGCTGCAACCAGGCATATTGTTGTGATTGCTGGGGCTGTGCTGCAGTGTTGAACACATTATTATTAGGCAAACTTGGTGCTCTTTGAGACAATCCATTGGGCAAAACCACTCCGTTAGCTCCAGACAGGCCATTCAACTGTGGTGGCATGGTAGAGCTGCGAGAGATGGGAGTCACTCCGTCTAAAGACTGAGCCAGAGCAGGGGAAGGTGCTCGTGGCCCAACTTGTAAGCCAACCTGCTTTTGTTGCTGCAACTGATTAGAGTGAAGAATGCTGTCACTAGGAGCTGGTTGCCAGCCAGTGGTGCGGGAGGTGTCGTCAAGACTGGACCAAACAGTGACGGGGGCTGCAGAGGAGGAAGATGTCTCCTTGAAGTTGCCGTTGGCAAATGCTTGGAGGGAAGACGCTGCGGGTGGTGGTTGGTCAATTGTGCTTCCGTTTGAATTCAAGTAGCCAGCCTTTGCTTGAGTGTTTGCTGAGAGACTAGAAAATTGAGAGTTAGAAGGGGTGGCCCTGAATGATTCAGAATTCTGTAAATCCAGCATATGCGTCCTTGGTGAGGCAGAGCCAGTGCCTATACGATGCTTAGAACTTTATGGTGTAAGAAATGGGAAATATTGGTCAGATACGTTGCCTTGGCTTTGAGAAAGCGAGATTATCCGAAATCGAGACTTACCTTTGAAGGTTGCGCTGGCTAGATGAGAATCGAAGGCACTATCTGGCAAATTATAGACGACACATAAGCAAAAGCTCTAACCAAATCAACGTTTGACAGGTGCAGCTGGATAAAATGCCAAATAGACTTTGTATCAAATTATGTCCAGAAAATAGAAGTTTTATTCGTTTACTCGTTGAGAACTTTTATAAATGCTGGTAAAGTTTTAATAGCAGACCTTCAACCAACCTCGGTTGGTCTTCTTATACTTCAGAAATGAGGGGCTGAGTGGAGGTGGGGACGGAGACCGACCGACTGATGAGCTCCTCGATCTCTTCTATGAAAATATACCATCTTCCTCTTACGAGACAAACTTTACATCTATTCAAACTTTACATCGACGACTTCCGCACAATAAATCACGACACCACCATGCATAGATTATACACCTCCATTAGTTCCAAACGTATTTGCTGCACAAACATCCCTCGCCGCATCTCTACGACCATATGCACAGCCTCATCTCTCCCTCGCCTCTACTTCACCGAACGCCCCCTAGACACCCTCAAAGAAGGCAGCTTCATTAAGCTATCCAACGAAGAAAGCAGACACACCCTATCACTCCGTCTCAAAGAAGGAGACTCTATAGAAATAGCAGATGGACAAGGTAATGTCGCCACTGCAGAGCTCACTGACATCACCAATCGTCGCAAAAGCGCCCGACTCACCTCTCCACCAAGACACATCGCCCTTCCACACTGGAAATGGGAACTTTATGTAGCATGTGGATCTCTAAAAGGTGGTAGAGGTGACTGGCTTGTTGAAAAGGCATCTGAATTGGGAGCACATATGTTTGTACCTTTATTGACTGCACGGTCCTTTGTTCTCGGCTCTGCTGGAATGAGGAATAAACAACAGATGATGATGAAGATGAAGAAGAAGAAGACAATGATGGATAAAAATAGTGATGAGGATGATGATGGTAATTATACTGATGGTGCTTCAATACCGGTAGCAGAAGAGGAAAAAGGTACTAGTGGGAGAGAAGAGAGGTGGGCAAGAGTATCAATGGCAGCAGCCAAGCAATGCCTGAGAGCACACACCATGGTCGTAGCTCCACCTTGCTCCATCTTCTAATTATGTCAGAATATAAAAAACCAACAAAAACAAAAACAACAAGGTAAAGAAGGTATTATAGCCCTTGTTGGAGTAGCTAATGCACCAAATATATATACAGTACTATCTGAAGCCATTCAGGGGAATGATGGTAATAGTAGTGGTGACACTGCTCCACCACAATCATCATCATCAAAGACAGGCATACTCATTATTGGTCCAGAGGGTGACTTTACAGACCAGGAATTGATGGATTTAAAGGAAGCAGGAGCTCAGCCTGTGGGTCTTGGTCCTCTGAGATTGAGAGCTGAGACAGCTTCACTGGCCATTCTTTCAGTTGCACAGCTATATACCTCCCCCTAGTGTTGTGTGTTTGAAAGAAGGTGACGCAGATTTTCAAAGAGAATGGAATATCTAAGGCTGTAACAATTAAGATCTATCTTACACACTACACCAGTTTTTATACATTTCAACAAACAGAAGCTTGCAGTTGATTTAAATTCTGATACACCGATGTAGGAATCCTAGCAGGCACAGAAGATGCAAACGTCACCAGTGTATGCAACTGCTCCTTCTTATTGGCAGCAGCCAGAGCTCGCGCTCCAGCTAATACTACAGAAGGTAGTCTATCCGCCAATGCTGGATGCAACAGAGTAGCTCCAGATATGCACATTTGCAGTCTTCGTCCCGACTCCAGAGGTATAAATGCCAGCTGTTCCAATGCCTGCAATGCAGCTGGGTGGTTGCCTTGTGCTGATGCCATTAGGAGCTCCATTATTACTCTAAGTTGTTGGAAAGTCTCTTTTTCCTTCAAATCTGCTGGATCTACAGCCCCCCCCCCTCCTCCTCCAGGTCCCATGGCTGCCACTGCTGCGGTTCCTCTGGATATCAGAGCATTTGCTGCTCCTACTGCTGCTGGCTCTACAGGACACGCCTCTACTGCTTCTGACAACCTCATATTTATAATAGACAGAGCTTGTCTAGGTCTGCCTGCATATAAAAACAGTTCCACAGCTTCCTCTAACTGAGCAGCAGCAGCACACTCTCTGGCCACTGCCTCTAGCACTGCCCCTCTTTCCGCAGCATTTGGAACAAATTCTGCTAGTGCGCCGCCACTGCCATCTCCACCAGCTCCCAGCAGGTAACCGTACGCTTTGCTTTCCACCAGCAACTCCCTCAAGAATGCCCCTCTTGCTGCTGTCACTGCACCACTACTACCACCACTAGCTGCTGCTGCAGCAGAGGCAGCCAGCATGTAGTAATGCAGTGCCATTTCAGGATCAGTCTTGACAAACTCTCTGGCATACCTCTTCAATAAAGAAGCAGCATCACCTTCCCCACCTCCATCTACACTACTTTGTGGAGTACTACTACCACCACCACCACCACCACCACCACCATCACGACCACCACCACCTCTTGATGCTGATCCAGAAGAAGAAGGAGGAGAAGGTTCCAAGACACCAGCTAGATGGAGACACGCAGCCAGGTGAACAGCATCCAGTCTATAATCCCTCGTCAAAGGACTGGATGCTAAGAAACCAAGTGCTGATGAAAACTGCATGGTGAGTAGTAGAACTACTACATACAGCAACGGTTCCCTGCCTCCATGTGAATAGTGAGTGGCTGGGTATTGAAGAAGGTACTGTTGGAGATCTTGGAGGCTGTGATGATCCAGGCCAATCAATGCACCACCACTTGCACCACCAGCACCTGCTCTGACAAGACCAAGCCTAAACCACAGGAAGTCTTCAATGGTAGGAAAGAAGGTAGGTGTTTCCTTCATAATAGCATCAGCAGCACGTGCTGCACCTGCCAGCAGAGCATGTGACATGATTTTATGTGCGTGGAATGGAGCTCTGTGACGTGCACTTCTATCTCTCAGCAGACGCTCGCATTCAGCTGCTAATGCAGCTGCTGCCTCTCCTGTCAATGGTTTCTGTCCTCCTTCAATCCATGATTTCAAATAATTAGCAAATGCTGCGTCAGCCGCACGAGGAGTACTTCCACCTCCACCACCACCAATGCTCCCAGCTCCTTTGATCACCGACAAGGCCTCTTCAACATACCCAGCTCTAAGACACGTATATATCCTCAACCAAGTAGTATCCAGCCCCCCAGGCTGCTGATCAAAGTCAAATGGACCTCTTTCGCGTTCCTTGACTCTCAAAAAAGCATGTAACAGCCCCAGTCTACTGGGGTTGCCTCCCAGAGCAGCTTGAGTACGATGAGTGGCTACAACTCCCTGCATGTAGGCCACAAAGTTCTCTTGAAGATACCCTCTAGCTCCAGCCACCATTGTCTCTCTTCGTGGGACAATTGCTGCATGGGGAAGTGATCCCACTCTTTCTAAGATGTGCTGTAGTACTTGCCACACACGCAACATTGTCGTCCTCCTCTCCCCGCCACCTCCATCAGCAGCAGCAACTCCCAGTCCACCACCATCTTCAGCACATGCAGCAGCAAAGTCAGATACAGCAGCATCTTCTAGCATCTGCCCTCCAGATTGAGCTTTCAATATTTTCTTGACTACACCAGCATATTTAGCTGCTCTTCCTCTTATTTGAAGCCCAGCTGCTGCCAAAGTTCCCCTTCCTCCTGGGCCACCTGATGTCCCTCTATATGACGCTCCACCTCCTCCTCGAATTCCTCCTGATGCTGTATAAGGAGACATAGCCCCCCCTGGAGACGGACCCGGTACTACAGATGCAGAATATGGTACTACAGAATCTAATAAAGTAGCCCTATCCTCTCTCCAAGTATCTTGCATAGACGCATCCATAAAATCTTCAAACGCAGCCACCGCACCTCTTTGAGCTTCTTGTACTGCAGTCACTGAAATAGCCTCGTGGACCTGGCGTAAATATTCATCAACAGAGGATGTTTCTACATGGAAGATGTCCTCGTAGGAAGGTCGGAGCTCGAAAGTTTGGAGGGCTCGGGTGAGTTTTCGAGGGTTGAGGCCTTCTTGAGCCAAGAGACGGCTGGCTTCTAATGTGTCAGTGGCAATGTCTGCTCTGGCTGTTTTGGACCTGAGGTTTTGGGAAAATTGTTCTATTTGAGCGATGTCTCTTTCTACACGAGGGAAGCCTTGGTTTAGTTGCTGTGAGTAGTTTAGGGTGGAAAAGGGGAGAAAGTGAGTTGGAAGGGCAAGGGGAACGGGGAGATGGCATTCATGGTGGAAAGAGAAGTGGATGAATTGAGGTGTTTTTATTGTGATGCAACAAACACATGGCCTCCACTGAATTGGTAAGTTTGTATTGAAAGAGAAAGAACAGACTTTGCGTGTGATTTATTGCAAAAGATGTCCTGATCTTGTAAAACAAACGTACCTGACGCTGTATCAAGTCTTCGCTCTGTAACAACAGAGCATCCCAATCTTGTTGCACCATTTGTTTTCTATGGTTCTGTCTAGTAAAACAGTACAAGAAGAATGATGCCTTTGATTACTTCTTATCTTCTGAAAACTCCCTCTCTACAGTGTATTTCTAACTCAATATAGAATCAACACTTCCATATATTCAAATTTATGACGATCGGCCCACAAGTTTCTTCTCCGTTAAATATCCCTCCCTTCAAGCACCACCGCCACCGCCATCGCCCCATTTCGTTCCCTTCACCTCTCCCAACATCTCAACCACCCCAGCATCTCCACCTTCCCCACCCTTCAACAATTCCACTACAGCTCCGTGAAACTTAATCAACAGTGCATGCTGATCAACAGGCAAATCTCCCTTTAACTTCTCAACAGCAGCAGACAGAGCTCTCCCAGGCAAGCTCACCGCTCTGCCATGCACCTTCCCTACCAACATGGGCACCAACAAAGCCAGAACAGCAGCACCATCTTGCTCTTCATCCACCATCTTCTCCTCTAGACTCTTCCAGTGCTCAAACACCAACTGTTTCTCTGCTTTTTTATCCAACTTTTTCAACCATACACCTGCCGCTGTCTCTGCTGCTTTTTCCAGCTCTGCAATAAACACACCCATCATGTCACCACTACCACCACTACCATTCAAGGCAGTCATCATGCTTTGTGTAGCTGCTTTCTGATCAGCAGGCAATTGTGTAATAAGTGCACCCTTCTCTTCGACAGTGGACACCTCTACATTATCAAAATCTGCCGCCATACAACGCAAAACTGCATCACAGCAATCACTACCCACCGTTCTCAATAAATGCCTCGACAGTACCACCACTGTCCCCTCATCATCACTAAACAGTTCTACACCATGTGCATATATTTGCAGCTTTTTATGACTTTCCTGTAGCTCTTTACTTGCTGCATCTCTAAGCTTCTTCCTGTTATCTGCACCGGCAGTGAAAATGGCTTTAGAGGCACGCTCATATTCTGCTGCTGCTGCCGGTCTGATTTGAATGGCTAGTGCGGTAGGGAGCTCTCCATCTGCACCAGCTCCTTCAAAAGCGGGATACTTCTGGATGATGAATGCTTGTATACCTGGTACTGTGGTTATAGCAGTGGTAGTGGTGGAAGAAGTAGGAGCACCAGCAGTACCTTTCGATGCTCCCTTCTTCCCACCACCACCACCACCACCTGCTGCTGCCTTTTTTCCACCCTTTTTACCACTCTTTTTAAATTTCTTTGACACTGACCAATTATTGTCATCCCCATCCTCATCGTTATCAGCTTTCGGCTGCTGCTGTTTCTTAGAGCTCTGCAATGAAGACACTGCTCCTCCTTTCACAGCAGCCTTCTCCTCTCCTTTTACCTTCTCCTTCTTCTGCCCAACTTCAACAGCATCCTTCCCAGCCTGATCCACTACCACACTCTTTATCTCTTCCACCAAGCTATTCATCATCACTACAGTAGATGCTACTATATCATAATCACCCTTCTTCCTACTTAATACACCATCATTTTTCACCGCCTTTTCCAGTATACTGGCTGCATCAAATGAAGATATATCAGTTGGCAAAATGCTCAAAATATCACACCAACCCCCTCCATCTTGATCATTGTCATCTTCGTGATGTTGCAATGATGACACCATCATCTCTTCTACTGCAGATTCTACTTGTTGAACTATCATCGGGGATACGAAGCATTCTGATAATGCAAGACCATCTGGGAATGTCTGGATTAGAAACTGCTTTGGAGATTGTTGCAGATCTCCTCCTCCTCCGCTGCCTTGTTTAGCAACTGCATCATATGTAAGGTAGCCATTTTGGGCATATGCTGCTTTAATTCCTTCTTGTTGTGAATGTATAAAGCAGTGAGGAATCCACGTACCAGCTGATAACTTTCCTTGGAGAGGCTGTTGCTGTGATTCTGATGATGATGGTGTATTCTTATTTGAATTGGAGAGTTCTTCTATGATATTGGGAAGGAGAGAAGTAACCAATGCTCCACTACTGCTGCTGTTACCACTACTAGTAGTAAGAGTCTTGGTAAGGGTAGAGAGAGGGAGAGGAGCAGTGGAGCCTCGTAAAGCTCCTCTAATTTGAGCTTTCAACCGAGTTATAAATGCATCTGTATATATAACACCGCCATCTAACTTAGCCTTGATATCCCTGCTGCTAAGTTTTGATTTGAGAAAGGATGTCAGGAGATCTGCTGCCAGACCAAACCGGAGAGCCAATTCGCTCATGGTGGTCGCCCCTCCTCCTTCAGTGGATAAGATTTCCTCTACTTCTGAAGCCAAGTTGTCTATGTATACTGGAGAGAATAATTGACCCTGAGAGAGGGTGATGTGGAGGGAGGAGTCCTTGGAGGCTTGCTCTGCAGCATAGGTGCAGTGAGAGAGGTCAACACCGAGAGCAGCAGGGAGATCAACGACAGGCATTCTTCCTCCTGCTGCAGATAGAGCAGAACATACTTCTGAAGAGAGATGGTCTCTTGTGACATATTCACGGCCGTTGGTGGTGTAGAGGAGGTCGTTACCGAGGAGGCCCATGGCTTTGAGTTTGTTGACGAGTTCAATTACATTGCGGTCGGACAGTCGGGCCTGGAAATTTGGAGGATGAGGTCGGTGAGAAGGAATACGGGGGTGGTGGAATTGGATGATTCGATTGCATACCTTGGACTTTTTCTGTTGGGCGTGCTGGAGCCCAGAAAGTAGATCGTCAAGTGACAAATCCATTGAATTTCTGATTGGAAATCCCCCTATGCCAAAATAAGAAGGGAAATGCCAATGGCTTTGGACAATGCTTGGTATTTCAGAGGTTGAGGATTTCAAAATGGTAGGACTCAACTTTGTTTGATTCAACTTAAATGGGACTCATTCTGTTCAGTTGACTACTAACTGCCTTGCAACCTCTTAAGGCATATGCCCAGACGAAGTTGCCAATGAGAATGGCTTGACAATTATGTGTATGTAGATTACATTCCATGCAAGCTCAATGTGGTAGCTGATGCTCTCAGTAGGAGGGCTGTTTACTTAGTTTCCACTGTCTTGAAGATGGATGCTGCCATTTCTGTCAGCCGAGAGAAGTATAAAATTGAACTCAGCATCGAGGCCGGTCAATGTGGGTGGTATTTGTCAACCCATTTAAGTTTGCATAGATTTCGCAGCAGTAAATTTTAAAAGATATCTTGATATGCGATTGATAAACCTGGCCTTTGCTAACATTTTAACAACAAGGATTTTGAAATTCCAATGGACGCAGAGTCCAAGCTCCAGGCAAAACTGGAGCTCCTGCGTCGTAAGAAGCAGCAGGTATGTATTGATACCACGATACAATCACTTATCCACCGATAAAACCGTTATTATTTCCACTCATCACCAACTGCTTCCCCGACAATCTCCCTGGCCAACTGCAGGCAGCTCAGAAATCTGGAGCTCCCACCACCACCACAGCCAATAAACCACTAGCTCAAAACCTAGAAAACCAAACTCACAAAGGAGCAATCTCCCAACAGCAACCGAAATTCAAGCCACCAACCAACCCAAGTGCTGCTCGCGAGGCTGCAATCAAAGCTCTCAAAGCAGCAAAACAAGCAGCTGAACAACAAAAAGCCAAGACTGGTGCTCCAGTTGATGATAAACCCAACAATAATTCCAACAATTCTCAGACAAAGATTAAATTCATCATTCCCAAGAGAGAAGATCCCACTCCACCACCAGTACTCAGCCAGCAGCAGCGGCAGCATCCATCCTCAAATGCAGCAGCACCTGCAACCTTTACCAGGCCTTTCCCTCCTCCTCCCCAGCATCAACAAAACCATGCCCATGCAGAACCTAGAAAATCAACTCTAGAGCCTCTAAATCAACCTCCAAAGAGACCAAAGCTTTCGTCTGTAGATGCAATAGAACAAACCACTACTACGACTGATAGGAGTACACCTGCCCTCCCTCCACTAACCAATCTCACAACAGCTACAACTAATAGCAACACCAATCATATGTTATTTGTAGGCGACCTCCCTCCCAACTTCACAGAGTCGGATCTCACCGCCTTCTTCCACGACCAGTTCGGCTGCCCCACCACCCGAGTGAGAGTCAACAACCATTTATGCCACGGGTTTGTCACATTTGCATCCAGGCAAGATGCAGAGGCTATTCTACAATTCGTGCAACAGCAGCCTATTTGGTATGGTAATAGTTTGTTGAGGATTATGTGGGCTAGACAAGCTACTGCCAGCAGGGAAGGTTCACAAAATGAAGTGGATACTACTAATGGTACTGTTACTGCAGGTCATAATAATAATAATAATTATTATTATTATATTAATAACGATACAAATAATAATCCAATGATGGAGCATCCTAGAGTAAGGGAAGCACGTGCTGAAGCTTCTAAAATGGCTGTTCAGATTAATGAAACTGATCTTGCAGCTGTGAATATGGGAGCACCTGCTCCTCACAGAGGTCTGGTGTGCTATGATGATCTATAAGTAGATATTTCTGTACTGATTTTAACTTTTACACATCTGACGAGTATATATATATGTGTGGTGTTTCAACACTAATAGTAGTCGTGGAAAAAACAACAATGATGTTGTATACCAAAAGGCACATACAGATACGTTGTCCTCTACTCCTTCTCCCTCCTTTCTTTTCTTACTAATAAACTTTAACGATGACTGGTACCAAATTGGTTAAAATATTCCGGACGGATTTCATTAGCTAGAGCCTGCCTGAGGGCTTCATCATGAGCCTTCTTCATCTCAGATTGCCGTTGGAGTTCTTGTGCTAATACCCTGAGTTGGTAGCGGCGGTGTTCTTCTGCAGAGAATATGGCAGTTTCTAGGGCAGCTGTCATTGCTCTGGTTTGCATGGCATGTGTCCTGTGGTCGTCGTTGTTGCAGTGGTGGGTGGTAGATGTGAGGTGGGTAAGCATGGATGGTGTGTGTTGAGGTGTCAGTTATCTATTATAACCACTTTGTCAAATTTTTGTAACGTACCTTTCTTCCAGCTCCACTTGTTCTTTTTGGGCTTGTTTTAGTTGTTTCTGTGCCTCCAATCCTTGCATGTCCACCTGTTGTGTGACGATGGAAGAAAGGTACGTTACAAAAATTT
>Ga0114919_10000861_pt1 | contig 24301 bp, 18 predicted proteins | sample BlataG_FD_88682 | JGI IMG/M metagenome (GOLD analysis project Ga0114919, IMG submission 88682) | Deep subsurface microbial communities from Black Sea to uncover new lineages of life (NeLLi) - Black_00105 metaG | ecosystem: Environmental > Aquatic > Marine > Oceanic > Sediment | place: Atlantic... | reverse complement strand
TTGGTGGTCCCAAGACTTTGAAGCTTTTCATGCTCGCTTTGCACATCTGTTTTCCCGTAGCGAACCCCGAGAGCAATCTGCCAAATACATGCGTGCCTTGATGGCAAAGATAGAACGCAAGAATGGATGGCAGATAGCAGCGGAAATGGGCGACAACACACCAGATCGAACACAACGCCTTCTTTATCGCTCTCGTTGGGAATCGGATGATGCTTGTGATATTCTGCAACAGTTCTCTATAGAGACATTCGGTGATGAGCAAGGTATTGGCGTAGTGGACGAAACAGGCTTTCTGAAACAGGGGGACGATTCTGCAGGAGTTCAACGCCAATACAGCGGAACAGCAGGCAAGGTGGACAACTGCCAGATCGGTGTCTTCTTGAGTTATGCCACGGCAAAGGGAAATGTGTTTCTGGATCGCCGTCTTTACCTGCCTGAAGAATGGTGTGCAGACCAGGAAAGGCGTGCCAAAGCTAAGATACCTGATGATGTTAAATTCCAGACTAAGCCAGAGCAAGCCATTGACATGCTTCTCCATGCCTGGGAACAAGGTGTTCCTATGCGCTGGGTGACAGGAGATGAAGTTTATGGCGATTCTCCCCATCTGCGGGATACTGTCAGGGAACATAAACACCTTTATGTTCTGGCAGTTTCGTCCAACAGCCTCGTCTGGAGTCAGCGTCCCCCTGTGGAAGAACCAGTGCGTAAGCCAGGCAGTCGTGGTCGTCCACGCAAGAAAGCTCGTCTGGCACAAGATGCGCCGCCACCAGTTACCGTAGCATCTGTAGTAAGCACCTGGCCAGTAGAACAGTGGGAGCGACTTTCTGTGGCAGAAGGCGAGAAAGGTCCACGCATCTATGATTGGGCTCAGATGCGGGTAGTGGAGAACCGTAAGGGTTTGCCTGGACCTGACGCCTGGCTTCTGGCTCGACGCTCTGTGAGTGACCCTACAGACATAGCCTATTACCTGTCCAATGCGCCTGTGGATACCACCTTGATGCAGTTGGCACAGGTAGCTTCTACTCGCTACACAGTAGAACAGTGCATTGAGGAAGCAAAAGGCGAAACGGGTCTGGATGAGTATGAGGTGCGCTATTGGCACAGTTGGCATCGTCATATCACACTCTCTATGATGGCTCTCGCTTGGTTAGCTTCTGTCCGCCACAAGGAATCAGCAAAAAAGGGGGTCATGATCCGGAGCTAGCCAGGTTAACTGTCCCTGAAGTGCGTCGCTTACTGGAAGTAGCTTTGCCTTTACCACCACGTTCTGTAGAGTTACGCCTGGCTTGGTCACGCTGGCGTCGAGTTAAGCGACAACAAGCGCGTCAAAGTCACTATCGACGCAGAGGATACACAGCATATCCTCGCAACCATTCACCGTAGATTAAGTACGGCTGTAGTACTAGTCTGGGCAAGAAATACCCAGAAACTCATGTATAGTCAGGATTTCAGCGATCCACGTTTCTGCAATTTGGTCTCGAAAACCTGATTTGCAGCGCCAGAATTCTGGCATATTCATCAGATATTTTCGCTTTCTACAGAGATTCTCAGGTTCTGGGGCCCAGAATTTGCCATTCAATGCTCCTTTTTGCATGTTCGTGAATCGTGTAAGCCCATATAGTCATTGGGATTGGACATATTTGTTGCCCAGACTACTTTCCCATAAGTGCATCTGAATCGCTGTAGAAGTGCATTATTGGAGTAAATAAACTCAGTAAAGAAATCATTGTAAAGCTACGCTATCATTGACATGAGTTTCTTAACACCAAACATTGATACTTGGTGAAGAGATAGAGCGCAAAAATCTAAGATCGTTGGTTATTGTTCCCGTTTGCTACTACCGACCCTAATTACAGTAACCGTACGTCCTTTCCCAGTCAATAATCGAGCAAATTCGTAAGAACGAGTTCCTGTAGCTCCACTTCTTGTTGCAAACCATTGATCTATATATATTATATTCATAACTGAAGTTTTAGAAACCTCCTAATTTCTTGGCTATTTTATAGTAAAACCGAGTTATCAACGATTAACGTTGCTAGTCGTTCTGCCTTTATTGATGGCTGATTAAACCTAAGAAAAACAGGTTCGTTAAGCGCAATCTCATCTTTGCCGATTTGCGGAAGTGATGCATTACCAAAATTGATAGCAGTTACAAACCGTAAAGGCAACTGAGATTTTATTTGGCACTTTATAACAGGAATAGGAACTCGCTCACCATAGTATAGAGATTCCCATCCTTCCACCGGTTCTTTCTGACCGTGAAGCAATTCGATTTGAAGATCTATATTAGGAAATAGTCTAACCGATATCTTGCATTTTGGGCTATCGGCTGAAAATGTCTCAGGGCTCGTTTTCTCCCAAGAAATATCAGCTAAATGCCATCTTAGAGTCACTGAATGAACATCGCTTCCTAAAATATCATCTACTATAATCCAACAATCCTTTGTTCTAACAATTGCACGTCGATGAATAATTGAATCCCTTCCACTTCGATAACCGTGATGCTCTCCTTCCCAATAATCCGTATCATAGTCTTCAAAATGTTCATTATGTCTTAGCTTAGATTTCGTCCAGTTTAGCCAAAGAAAGCGCGGTCCCTTTTCCATCTGATCTCTTCCGTCTATTTCCCCCGTATTATGAGCAGCAGTGGACTCAAAGTAATGATCCCAAGGCTCATCGTAATACTGAAACGAGCCCGCATCCCTGAGCAAATTGAGCCCCTTATACCAAAGATCAAAGTGTAACATATCAGCATGCTTTGGACGGTCTCGATAAGTATGACATCTGATCATTCCCCAACTGTTTGTCCCTCTAAGTGTATAATAACCTCCGTAATTCGCGCTGTAGTTCTTTTGCGGTTTGAATATTATAGGATATTCAACAGCATCTGAGCCAAAGAGCCATATTAAATCTTCATCGTAATGACCTGGCTCAAATATCCGTTTGCCATTAAGCAAGTATGACATTGCTTGGATACAAGGCCTGTAATCGAGATAATCGTGGGTATTCAGCGGCAATATCAAGGAACCGTCGTTTCCTCCATAGTTTGGCACATGACCTGTATTGAGGTCCATCATTTGATAAAGCCAATCTGTTGCCTTTTCTAGCTGATCGAGAAGTGATGATGGAAATTCGTCATTATTAAGTTGGCCTAGTCTTACACACCAAAGATAATTCTGGAGTATAAGACGGTAATAGTTCATTGAATTCTGAATGGACGAACCATCAGGGGATATTTGTCGAATTCCTTCTCTTATAAGCAACTTTTTGCCAAGGCTTCTCCAATGTCCCGCCTTTTTTAACCAAGGGAACAGAGTTCCAACCGTGTATAATCCCAATGCTTCGCTGATACTATGGTTGTTCTTAAGAGAGATAGCATAATCGATGTTTTTTTCAATGCGCTCTGCATGGACAGTAATCATTAAAACAGCTTGATCAATCCGCTTATTCGTTGTACTTGGAGAATTTAGAAACCCAAACATACCAAAGCATAAAGCCATGATGCGAAACGCACATTCTTGTCCACACTTCCAATTTGGTCCAATCTGAGGTGGGTTATTATCCATCCAATCTTTGACAAGTCTCCAAAAAGTATCGGGATATTTTCCATCAAGAGTTATGGCATACGCTCGCACCAACGTATAGATCCAAGTAAAACGAGACGGTTCCCAGATAAATTTAATATCACCCTGCGATGGCAGAAAATCTGGAATGTCACACCAATGAGCATCGTTAAGTGAGTGCTGGCCTGTAAAAGGATTGGTGAACCAATTTGGCGGATCACCTAAATAGCCAATATGTTTTGAAAAATACCGGATGTGTCCAGAAACGATGTCATCAGCTAACTGAATAATCTTCGATTTTAATCTGTCCTCTAAAAAAGATGTTATTTCTGTAAAGGTCTTTGCGTTGAAAAAGAAGTTTGAATTATCGAGGGCAGACCACAAGGCTCTGTTTCTACTTAGGTCCAAACTGCTGATATTACACCCTGAGCCGATACCCATTTCGATATATCTTTTATCATTCCATGAATATGCAGGAAACTTTCTCTTTAATAGCCCCATTCGTTTACTCAGTTTATATCGTAATTGGAATAGGACTCTGCGCATCCCGAAATGCTCTATCAATTCTATTATGGAGAACAATCTTTTTAGTGAGAAGGTGTTATTCCTTTGCATCCTTAAAATGATCTATCCAATACTGTATTGCATCACTGTATGTCCAGAATATGACTTTTCCACCAAATTGAGCCTTTATTTTCTCAAAAATGCGGTTGATATTGTCGCACGTAGTCATCGCTTTTACATGCCCGAATGCCATGACTGGAAATATAAGTTCTTTATCACATCTGCTGTTTTGTTCGATCTCCTCAGCAAGCCTCTGTAGCATATAGACAAAAATGCTTGCTGGCACAGAAACATAATCTAATTGTAGACATCCTTTCCTAATAACCTGGGAAATGATCCACTTAACATTTGTCATATTATTCCTAATTACAGGACGTTGCAATAATGAGCAACGGTTCAATACATATTTGTTTCTTGACTTTATCCAATTTTTGTCTCGCTTAGGTAAGGTTAATCCAAAATTATATCTGTATACAACATGAGGGAAGAAAGTTTTTCTTAATAATGGGGAATCTATTATAGGAACAGAATATATGGGTATTTCCAAAAGCTCAGAATTCGCTTTTCCCTGAATTTTAATATTTGAAAGGTTAGTAAACCATGGCTTATAATGGGAATGAGCATCTCTATAATCATAATCTCCCTTTGTAACTGAAGTATCAGAAAGTATGCCGACATTCAATAAACTTTGAACGACATTTTTATATGGCTTAGTATAAGTAGCTCCCGCACGAAAACCTATACATGAATATTGAGTATCTACGGGATGCAATAGATTTTCAAGATATTCCTTCCCCGCCTTTAAAACCTCTTCTTGCTCCCTTTGTGGCAAGCCAGAGAATACCGAATATTTGCTATCAAGAACCCATTTCCCATTAATAAAAGTTGCCTTAAGCCACTGAGGGTGAAGATGTAACTGGACATCATGTTTGCGTTTTATGGCATCTTTGGCCTGGGTTTCCCAGGCTTTGGCGATATCATAAGCCCATTTTTCTGTCTCACCAAGTTTTTGGTGTGCCCACTGCTGACCGACCTCTGCCATCAAAGTGAGTTTAGCGCCATGCTCTTCGCATGTTATTAGCAAATCTTCAGTTGGTTTATATTGATGTTCGTAAAACTTCCCAGAACCATCACCATAAAGTTCCCAATCATTGCTAACAATTAAACCTAATTTCAAAATACCCTCGTGTCCCGTTCAGCAAAGATACCCTCGTGTCCCGTTCAGCAAAGATTTGATGAGAAACAGAGAAAAACCAGGACTTTGTTAATGTTTTGTCAATAGGGCGGAGTATGAAATCCGGCATCAATGTCCATATCAATGGGGGAATAGCGATCCCACCTTTGTGTTCTGCTATTGTAAAGCCTAAATCTCTCAATTGCTGAGATAATTGTTTGGGCGAAAGAGTATTTCTGCGACGAGTAGGAAAGACTTTCTGAGACCAGTTACAGCAGTTTCCATCAAAGATAACTAACCGTCCCCCAATTCTAAGAGCGGGCACAATCCTTTCCAGCAATTTCGTTGACGGTTGCATCATATTAAGGGCAAACATCGAAAAGATTCCATCTAATGAGGAAATGATGCTGTAATCAAATTCGAGTGCATTTGCCTCGTAAATAGTTATATTCAATCCTCGTTCACATGCTTGTTGATAGAGTTGCTGACGTTTCCTCAATAGAGTAAGTGCCGAGCGATCGAGATCCATACTGATAACTTCAGCACCAAGTATAGCATACAAAATACTCTGGGTCCCAATTCCACATCCGAGATCGAGGATCTTGGGATTATGTAAATGAGAAAATAGATAGTTGACTGCTTCTGTCAAATTGAATGAGAAATGATGCCGAAAAAAAAAGCGACGCCACGATTTCAGAAGTCCCGCATCTTCGTAATATTTCAATATCTTTTCTTTTTCTGATTTTGCAAAGTTTTCTTCTTCGACTTCCATCGTGATGTTATTGAACCATCGCCACATTTGAGGCTCGGTGATGCGAGAACGATTCTGAAGTTCTGGGATATAGAGCTCGCTCGTTTTAGCCATTGAAGCTTCGTTAACCTTCCTAATTTCACGACTTGGAAGGTTATTTCTTATTAGTCCTGAATTTTGGGCAAACTAACCCTCTATCCCCGGCAAGGGATTCTCAAGAATGACAGAGATTTTCATCGCTGAACTCCCGTTATTCTTAGGTTTTCATTCCCAAGAGAATGCCAAACACCTGGATTTCTGACGTAACAGATGCTATCTCTTTTACAAAGCAGAGCCGAGAGACAAATCAGCGAAAAAGGCGTTTCTAACCATTTTCTCCTTGCATTTCTGAACCACTGTAATTCAAGCTCTGCCGCCAGACTCATAGGAAATCTGCTGGGAACAGCGACCTGATGTGGACATTATATCATACTGGCACGAAATCCACAACCTTCCAAGTCGTGTAATTTGAGTATTTCCCACTTGTTCAGGGGGAGGTGTATGCATCGCCAAATTGCTCCGATAGCCACTCGATGGAGGCTTGTAGAACCCAATCTCTCAGCCTGTGCGGGAAGTCCACTTCCGCGTTCGTCAGGTTCTACTCCAGACTATGTGGAAAATACTCCCTAATTTTGTGTATCTCCAGAGGTTGCTCTTGGCACCGTACATTAAGAAGAAGAAGGAAATCCATGGCTCATATCGGTACATCTCATGCGTCAGTCCAAGAACCAGAAGACACAGACATGCAGAACCAAACCTGATGAGAGTTCCTCTAATTGGCTGTTCTCTCATTCTTCTGGCTAATCTGATGAAATCAATGGATATATAAACAACCATTGAGAAGAAGAGTATAGTTCCAACAAGCCCGCTACGAAATAACATATCCAAAAAATCGCCGTGAGCCGATGAAGTTGCATAGTAATCTCTCATGTAACTATCATAGTAGTAAGGCATTATGTCATTAATACTACGTTGGCCATAGCCAAGCAGCGGACGCTTCTTTATGTATTGCCACCCTTGTGCAAAACGATCTAAACGACTTTTAAAGGAAGCGTCAAAAACAATATGTTGCCGAGACATCTGACCAAAAGTCTTCTCAAAAATCCGATATCTGAATGGCTCCACATAATAGTAAGCTGAAAAAACGAGAACGATCCCTAATGTAAGAGCAACTATGCTCTTACTGTTCATTTCGACAAAGGGCGTAATCACTAATAAGATAACAAACAATGCCATAACAGAGCGCGAAAAGGTGAAGAGCACAACTAGCAACATCAGGATATAATACACAATGAACATCAATCCTTTTCTTCTTACGCCATAATCTTTACCAACGTACCATAGAGCGAGAAAAAAAACGCCAAAATAGTTGGGCCAACCCCCGATCCATCTCTCTAGATCCACTTTCCCGTATGTCGTTGCCAATGTCATCCAAGTAGAAGGTGAGTAATAGCCGAGAATTACTATTACTCCAAGAACATAGAACATCGCGATTTCCAGACTTAACGCAATCCCCTTAAATAAGGCTTGGACGTCCCGAGGAGAACGGATTAAACTGGATCCCAGGAAAAAAAAAGAAAAGTCTAGAATCCACCGACTCAATCCGATACACATTTTTAGCTGGCCCGATGCACTGCTTAGCATGTTCCAAGCAAAAGAAATAAACACCTCTAAAAAGACCAAAGTAAGAAGCCAGTCCATGTGCAATTTTGGGTGCAAGATTAATCGAAAGAGCGCAAACAACCAACATAGCTTGAGTAGTGGTGTAATAGCATAACCGAATACTCGGACTTGTAAAGGAAAGGCAACCGCAACGCCAGTTGCAAATAGAAGCATGTATCTCAAACTTAAGCTTCTGCTAATTACTGAACTGCTTCTGTCTGAAATAACTTCCAACATAAGCAAAGTCTCGCGATACAAGAGACAGGAAGAGAACGTCTCTAAGAGCGTGTCTGAAAAGTCCCTTAAACGGCTAAAAACGCTCCGTCTACATACCAGCTCCATGTAAAACAGGCGAAATCATGATGAAATTTGTTGCAAAGTTGTCATAGAGGTTATACCGCTTGAAACCTGCGTTTAGCAGATATTTGTCATAGCATGTCATGACAAAATCAAGTAGAAGAACATGCCCGATTCCGACTTTTCAGACACGCTCTAAGATAATGCTACATCGGCCATTCTTTCGGCCACTTTTCCATCGATTTTGTAGTAATAATACCTCACAAGTTTTTCGATCTGATCTTGATCTAACTGGATTGGACTAAGAAGCATCTGTGTAACCATTCGGGGAAAATCTTCCTTCCTACTAGCTACTTGATGATATACCAATGCCTTCTGACTATCATCAACGGCACCAAGGGTTCCTTCCCAACGTATAACGAGTACCTTTTTCCCTATAGCCAATCCTTCTCGGAGTAAAGTGCTAGGGATAAGGACTACCAGATCAGCTACGAACAATAACTCATAGGTATCCCAATTCGTAGTTACTTGGACTCTACCTCCAAATCCGTTAGCTAGTTTATAAAATCGCCTGATTTTTGTCTCCCGAGGGTGGATCTTGACCACTATTTGTACTGAGTGTTCCCTTTGATAAGAGGCAAGCTCCTCCATAATTTCTTTCAATAGAGAATCTTTTTCTTGACTGGAAAAAAAGACCAGGATTATCTTCTTAGGATCCAAACCATATTTTCTACAAATATTGATTCTGTCGTCCTGTCGATCTAGATGATAAAGGAAGTCATTTCTTATAGATCCTACCACTTTTGCCGGATGGACTAGTGAAGGAATTTGTCGCTTGAGCAAATTGTACTCGTGCTGTCCATATACAAACATAGTGTCCGGTAGAGGATACAGATCACTCTTTCCCAAATGAATATACCCTGGGTGTAATTCATGAATAACCCCGTGCTGTATAGCATGAACTGTACAGATGGATCTCCGTGATGCTATAATAGTGCATATGCCCAATCGAGAATATTCACCAGTGAAGAAAATGTTTTGGATGCTATATCTCTTTATCAGTCCTTTAAAAGCATCAATATACTTGAGAGAAACCGGTATGAACCAAACGAGCAAGTAAAACAAGTGCCACTTCAGAATTTTATATAGATCCATCCCATAGATCCGAAATATTCCGCTTTTTGGGACCTCACGGTTGAATATACACCACCGCTTTCCCATTCGTATTTGCCACCGTAACTTATCTATGATAGATCGCGGTTTTAGAAAAGCCTCAAACGGTACCACTCTATGAGATGGATTTAGGAGAGTCCAATTGATATTCTTGGAGTAATCAAATCCAATAGTTAATACACGCAATTGCTTTTCCAGCTCTCTTTGTAATATATCATAACCCATCAGATCAATCCTTTTGTCAGATTTATTAGACAGAATGACAGTCACATAAGAACTGATAACGGCATCATAAGAGTTCTGGATCAAAGCCTTCCTAAATAGTCCCTTCCCCACAAGGTAACGAAACAATCCTTTTAATGCTTTAGCAAGTTCCAGAGCTCCGATCTTCAACATTTCCCCAAAAGGAGTAGAAAACCACTTGGCCCGATGGGGATAAAAATCAGTTGGGATCTCCTCAACTCGAAGTTCCAAGATTCTTCTGATTAGGAAGTTGGATGACAGACAATATATTTGCGAAATATCTTTTCGTTGCTCTATCAACCTGTGTAAGGGAATCAGAAAATCAAAAATTTTTCTCAGTCTGGCCTGAAAGAAAAAATTGTCGAACAGAGAGCCTTTTGCACAATACCACAGCGAATATCCGCCGTAATTAGTAATCTCCTCTAGTGTACCCGATCCAAAACGCCTTTGGCCTAAGGCAGCAGCCCAATTTATGGCTTTGTGCTCCATTCCAGCATCGGAAATCAGATCGCGTTGATCTAAACAAGGTAATCCTTCCCGATTGAGAGCTTCTTTCACTAAATGATCCGTCGCAAACAATAGGTATTCGTCCGCCTGACAAATCGATTGAACCTTATTAAGATATTTGGTATCGTCGATTATGACCAGAATCATTTCCCCAATATCTTCATTTTTATTTTGGAGAATCCGCATCCACAACCATGCTTTCGTCCCACAGTTCTGCAAATACGTCTCAGCTTCCGAGTTTAACTAGATGGACAAAGGCCTTCTTTATGTCTTCCGCATTTGGGATAGTCTGCCCGACCATTTTATTCACCACGGTGATAGATAATAGTAAGACCAAAAGATATGAAGCAACATCCACCAACGGTACTGACCAGATTCCCCAGAGAGGAACTAAAAGAAAATTCATCGCTACATTAAAGACAGCAGCCGTACTGGTGAACCACATAAGTGGCCTGGTGTTTTTTACGGTCAACAAGATATTAGCAAATGGCCAATACAAGGAATAAAGAATTTGCGACAGACAGAGAACAAACACTAAGACTTTCGCCCTTTTATAGTCTAGTCCGAAAACGAAGGCCACCAAGATAATTGTAACGAACACAACGCCTGCTGAAAGCAGCAGCGAAAACAAAAAATAGATGATCAAACTGCTCTTGTGATAGGCACGTACCCCCTCAATTCCATTATTGTTGTATTCGCTGACAAGTCTAGGCAAGAAAGTCAAATTGAGAGCTGAATGAGAGTATGAAACAAAACCAGCTAGCTGGGAAGCCAACGAGTAGACTGCTACTCCACCGATATCACCAGAATACGCCAAGATCCATCGGCCGCTCATTCCAAGCAGACCAGCTGATATTAGATTTGGGATTATCGGTGCGGAAAAAGCCAATCCTTTTCTCATACTTCGATAATCAAACGACAAAAACGTGCCTCGCAATATGTAAAAGTATGAAATGACAGCAACAGTAACTGAAGTCGCCAAGTAGGAATACAAAATACCGTTAAGACCCAAATGGAACCTGACGATAAGAAGAATAGCGAGACACAACTTTGATAAGCTGCCAAAAACACCTAACACAACATACTGTTTTACCTTCTCCGAGAAACGAAGCCATGAGTAAAGGGAAAGAGCCAGACTATTGCAAAGTGAGGTAATCAGGACAAAGTAATATACCTTGCGAAACGTCATGCCTAGCACTGAGAAATCTATTCCTAGAAAGAGGATCGTCAATACCAAAATAATCACGACAGCCAACAAGAGTTGAAACGAGAAGATAGCCTTAGAGCTATGGTGGTTTGATACGTCCTTCTCGTCTGCAAAAAATCGGCCTACAGCATCTCCCAAGTTCAATAGAGCAACATATTGCAGATATATATAGAGTGGTAATAACAATCCAAAATGGGCAAATTCTTGAACCGACAGAAGCTTCACATAGACAGGAACGAGTACAAAAGATATCCCTGATCTGAGAGCATTGCCAAAAAAGTATGCAGAAACGTCGGATCTCATGATAATCTTTATAGTTTTTACAATTCGCCCTACCAAAAACTTCCGCAAAATATTCCCTAACCCATCGGTTTAATTGACCGCTCAGCGCAAACAGCACCATTAATCGCAAAGTCACATCGAAAGAACATCAGAGCGAAATCATTAATGAAGACATCATTACATACCAAACAGTACATTTTGTGCAACTAACGTTGCTCCATATCCGCTCACTATACGTTGGCCAGCGCTACTCATCTTCTCTCGGGCAATTGGGTCGGAGCACAAATCTAGCAACGACCTCCTCAAATCATCTAGCTTCTGGATCGCGCAGATTGCATTAGCCTGCATCAGTCCTTGTATATTCCTCTCTTGGTCATCAGCCAACTTCATAGCGATCGTCGGTGTCCCAGTAGCCGCCAGTTCATACAGAGTTTGTCCCCCCCCAGAAACAGCGAGATCGCAGTTTAACATCAGATCACAGACTGATGTTGGGGAACGAAACAGCTGTACTCGTTCATTTCCAAATCGCATCGCCGCGGACTCGATCTCAGGAACATTATCGAAGAACGGGCCTACTATAACATCCACGTTAAAATCACCGTCAATCTTGGACAATGTATCCAGAAAGGCCGGGGTGACATTGTTTGAATCAGAGCCACCAACGGTCACAAGAATCTTCTTGACCTCGGGTTTGGTCATTCGCTTTGGAATATTCCAAAACTCCTGTCGCAGAAGCATATATTTGGGTCCGAGCAGAAATTGAGTATCTCCCGTCGAACTGCGATAGTCCAGCTTTTCAGCGTAAATACCACCATTAATCACAAAATGACATGGAAATGAGATTTGAGCTAAATCATCAATGAAAACTACACAGTATCCTGCCTGACGTAGTATCAATAAATAATCTGCGTCAAATTCGTACGAGTCGGCGACCATAATTTCAAAGTTCTTATGTTTCAAAAACGTCAGCGTCACTTGCAGATCCTCATTCAAACTTAGATCAGATTCAATATTGTGATCTTTGAAGCGAAACTGTGCAATGCGTTCACTGGCACGTAGATCATCTTTTATCAAGAAAAGGACATCACATTTCTGCAAGACAAATGCACGTGCTAACGATAAGCAACGCTGCAAATGCCCCATTCCTATTTGTGAATTTGCGTCAACACGAAAAAGAACGTTCATACCTTTGTGTCCATTATCACATAGAAGCCAGCTCTGCTATATCCCAACTCCAGAAGCCTGATCAGTTGCCCAATCGAGTCATGGATTGTGATGGTTACTTCTGAACCCTCCGCTAACTAGTATGGAATCCATGTCTCAGGGTTGAATAGATTGGGATGATTTTGTAGCAGCAGCACCCATCTTCTTAACCTCACCAAACGTGGTGAGCAACTTCCCACGCGGCTGCATAGCGGACACTTGATGCTGAATTTCCTCCTCCCGATACCTTACACACATAGCATATTCGAAAAGATCCGGATAGCCTTTGTGAGTCACACCGTAATACATCGTGATGATTGTCCCGTCGTAGAGCTGAACCGAACTAGGATAGCCACAGTCATCCGGCGACCACGTCGCGGTGTTCTCACTCTCCCATTCCAGCAGGACTCCTCCATCTACATCCCAAGTTTTGCCCTCATCGTAGCTGAGCATAGTGAACACCCCGTAGTAGGGTGGGTTACGGTGTCCTGTGACCGTGAGGACGTTCCCGCTCTGTAGCTTGATTGCGTCAGCGGGGTGATAACCAGCAGGTAGAACCTTCTTTGGCGCAGACCACGTGTATCCTTTGTCCTCCGAGACTGATTGGTGTATCCCGCCTCCATTTCGCAGCAGAGCAAGAACGCTCCCACCAGAGAGGACCAGCAAAGCCGTCTCGCTGTATCCTCGCGCTATCAGAGCTGGATCACCCCAGGTTCTACCGCTATCATTGGAGCGGAAAACATAGGAGCTTTCTGTGTAGGGACCTCCTTCGGTGGATGGCAGTGCCATCCAAGCATAGATATTCATCAGCAAGGTGCCGTCGGGAACCGAGACGATCCTCCCATAGGGGGAACCGTATTGGAGTGGAGAGATCTCGAGTTTTTTAGGCTTCACCCAATTTTCACCACTGTCTTCCGATGTCGTAAGCCAGACTGAGTACTTCCTGGACTCGACCGTGAACCTGCCATCCTCGTAAGGACCTGTGAGGGCGAAGGCGAGGATAAGCCTTCCGTCAGGAGCCTATCCGAAAGCAGGGTTCCTCGAATCGGGAGGAATATCTACCACGGTTTTAGGCTCACTCCAAGTTATTGCCCCATCGTTTGATTTTATTATGTCTAAACATCCTCCAATCCCAACATGCCGCGCGCCACCCCTCACAATGGCGGCTAGCTCGCCGTTTTGAAGCCTGATGAGGACAGGGAAATATCCCTCTCCACCCACAGCGACTATACGCTCTGGCCTTTCTAATTTCCTCATCGACTTCGCCTCCACATGCCCACCGTTCTTGTGAGCGCCCCAGGCTGTCCCTGCCTGTCCTATCACCATGTTATGTAGTCCCACCTCCGTGGCCATACCGGTGAAAGTTACCTGTGCGGAAGTGGTGGGGCTGAAAACCATCGATACCCAGAAAATTGTTGTCAAAGAGACATAAATCTTGGTTGACAAAGGACAAAAATTTCTGATCCTCATTACGATACCTCCATCGTTGTCCTGTACTGCCACAGGTTCTTCATTATACAACGTTGCACTATTGGAATCGTTCTGATGTATCAAATTACGCTTCCAAGATACTCCGAACTTGCTGCTACATCCTGAAGACAAAGGTTACTTCGCAATGTGAAACACCCGTCTCATGTAAACCGAAGAATAAGGTACTCAGAAGCATATTTTCTGATCCTACTCGCTTCCGCGCACGATTCCGAGTAACACACTATCGACATATTGACCATTCCAGGAAAACTGCTCTTTCCGTACTCCCTCCATTTCAAAACCGGCCTTCTCGAACGCTCTTAGCGAACCTTGGTTGTTAGCGTAACAACCAGCAGTAACCTTGTGCAGATTGAGTTTGCGGAAGGCGTAGCCGACGAGTGAACGAATGGCTTCCGTTGCATACCCTTTCCTCCAATTCGACTTGTCACCGATCATGATACCTAAGTCGGCAAACCGATGGATCCAATTGATCGGCCCTAACTTGATGTTGCCGATGTGCCGATCACCCTCCTTGAGCACAATCGCCAAGAAGACGTTATTCCGATCTCCTAGCTTGCTGGCAACATAGTCGCGCAGCCCTTCCAGAGAGTTAGGGTAGAAGCGACTTTCCAAGTATTGCGTGACCTCGGGATCGTTCATCCAATAGTAATAATCCTCATTCACATCCGAAGGACGTACTTCCCGCAGATAGATATGATCTCCTTCGATGAAGTAGCGGACATCACTATCGCTCATAACGTATCGCCCTGATAGTTACTATTCGGATCTTGACACAATATGCCTTTTGGTGATCTGGTCAAACTCTTCTTCCGTCATCTCAGTCTCTTTCAAAAAGACATCCAGAGCCTTGGGGCGATTGCCATCTAATTCTTCCACCAAGCGCAACCCTTCCTCCCGGCTGATCAGTCCATCACGGATGTCTTTGCCGGCCTGGAAGGTGGCGCGACCAAAACCCCTCTTAATGAATTTCTGCCAATCCCGCACCGGTTCAAAGGGGCAATCTACCTTATCCCAATCCACGTAGGTTCCTTCCGTCTGATAATGCTTCCAACCTAATTCTCGCGTGATGATCTCCACGTGCTCTCGTTGATCCCAGGGCTCATAGTTTCCCAGATATATGGCCTTCAGTGGGAACTCTCCGTCTGGCCAGGTCATAGGCAGAAGATCAACTGTTTCATAGCCCGGAGGTGTGACCATCTCCGGCGTCACTCCTACCTGGAAGATTTTCTCAAAGTGTTCCCTATCCTGTTCTTCCAGATCCTCGTGCTTGTAGGCTCCAAAGGTTTGATACGCCGCCGATGGCTCACCCCAGATCTGTAGGGGAATATCCCACTGCTTGGAGATCCTCGCTGGAAACGCGCCTACCCCGTTATGGCAGTGCCAGCAGAAGTCGCCGTTCACTTCGCTCCCTTTGCGGCATAATGCGTTCCGCAGACCATTACCCAAAGTAAAACGTAGATGATCACAATCCAACTTCTTCGGGACCTCCATCAAGTTCCACTCACCCGCCGGCGACAAAGGAAAGCCGTGATCAAAAGTGATCACCAGAGGCCTCATGCCGTACTTCTTAACAGCAGCCCACAGCGTATAACTGGTGTCCTTTCCGCCGCTGAAACCCACTATGCAATCATATTTGCTGCCTCTGCTCGTTGCATATTCTTTATACTTCTGCAGAATCTCCTTGAGCCATCTTTGCCTTTCAGCCCAATCTATTTCTACTTCCTTCTCCGCTTCCCGGCATATACTACAAACGCCTTCTTCATCGAAAGTAATGCCGGCCCATGTCTCTGGCATGACACATCTTATACACCTCTTCATTTCGGTCTCTTTCCTCATTCCTTTCTTATAAGGTAATGAAACCCAAGGCGGCCTGCCGGTCCGCTCAAAGATTTCCCTACTTTGGCATATATGGAACCAAGTATACCATATCGACCAAGTTGCCTTATTATGTATCGGTCACTTTTCCAGCAACTAAATCCCAATCCATCGGCGTCCCGCGTTTAATATCCCGAGCTGCACGTCTACCCAAGATCTCTGAAAGATACCGTGGTGCCAGCCCATATCCAGGGCGGATCGATCGAACGTTTTCCTGGGTAAAGGTCTCACCTGCTTTTACATCCTCGACGGCAAATAAGGAACGGCGAAAACAGCGGTTGTCCGCTTCTCGTGCTGTCACTTCGTAATTCACCGTGCCGATAGCCTTCTCAACGATCCGGATGCTTTCGACTAATTCCCTCAATTCTAGGCTCAAGCGAAAACGCCGAATCAGGACCTGGATCGGAACGAGAAAGTGTAAAATGTTTCTCGATAATGCAAGCGCCAAATGCAACGCCGGCCACGGAAACCGCAGTGCCAAGTGTATGGTCAGAGAGTCCTGAAGGAGAATTGAAGGTACTAGACAGATGCGGAATTGTAGCGAGATTCATTTCCTCCGGTGGAGCTGGATATGTGCTGGTACACTTAAGCAAAGCAATCTGTTTGGCACCTGCCACTCGGGCAGCTTTTACTGCTTCATCTATCTCTGATAGCGTTGCTAGACCGGTAGACATGATAATAGGTTTCCCTGTTCTAGCGATCTGCTCGATAAGTGGGATGTCAACCAATTCAAATGATGCGATTTTGTAAACAGAAACGCCAATACCTTCCAGAAATTCAACTGCTGTCGAATCGAAGGGAGTAGAGAAAAGATCTATTCCGATTTCATCAGCGATCTTTTTTAGCCGCGGTTGCCATTCCCAGGGAGTGTATGCTTTCTTATACAGCTCATGCAACGTCTGTTTTTCCCATGTGTTTCCCTCCGGAATCTGAAATAGCTCATTCTCACAATCAATCGTTATTGTGTCAGGCGTGTAAGTCTGGAGTTTAACCGCGTCCGCTCCAGCCTTCTTAGCTTCTCGAATAATATTTACAGCCCGATCAAAGTCTTGATCATGATTAGCCGACATTTCAGCGACGATATACGTAGAATATCCAGAACCGATACGCCGGCCATTTATTTCAATAAAAGGCGTTTTGGTTACCACTGTCGCTCTTCCACTTGTCTCTGTCAATTCGGGGCAAAATCCCATCACAATTTCTATTCAAAGCTCCTCTTCATATAGCAGTTCCAATCGCAAGTAGATGCGTTTACCATTTTCCACAAAATATGCACCAGAATAAGGTGGAAAGGTACAAGCTCTCAATATGTTAATCAGATCTCGTGCAGTGTAAGTTTCATCAAGATCGATCTCATCTATCCGCTCGACATCCTTAGTACGATGATAGGTTCCTTCCGAACTATCCTGAACAACTTTAGTAGCTTGACCTGATCTAATCTGCGGCCACATCTCGATCAATAAATCTACACTTGCTCGTTCGAGTTTGTGATACAAGGTTTTGCCTGTATCGATCGGTTCAACATCCACCTTCCGACGTCCAATGATAGCTCCCGTATCAATCCCTGCATCAATATAGTGGAGACTCGCGCCTGCTGGAGTATCCTCCACAATACTCCAGACATTAGGGTATTGCCCACGATTATAGGGTAGATAAGCAGGATGCAGATTAATACAACCCTGTGGGAACAATGATAAAAAGCCTTCTTTCAGGATGTGGCCGAAAAACACAGAAAGACCTAGATCAGGTTGCAGGACTCGGATAGCCTCAATCGTTTCTGCTTGGTGCAATGTAGAACCGTCAAAAATATCCAAACTATCCAAAGCGGCGGCATCAATGATCTCCTCGCCGTATTTTTGCTTCTGCTTTGGATGGACAACTAAACCAACAATCTCTTCTCCTTGGTTCTTTAACCATTGCAATACCTGCCAGCCAACCCAGTTGTTCCCCAAAAACAGAATACGTGGTGTGCATCTCTTCGGCTCCATATAGACTATGTAACCTCTTTCAATTTTTACCTAGCTTAAGATCGATGCTACTCGTTTTCCTCGTATATTAGAGCACTAACGACTAAATTGATCTTCGCGCAATGATTTCTGATACCCTTCATTACGCTCTTGTTCTTTGTTAATCTCCAATAGACTTGGTTCTTGCTTCAGCAATCGCATTATCTCAGACAATCCAAACACACTGCGTTTTGTCTCTAACCAAGCATAAACTTCATTTACAAAATCCAAATCAGATTTTGTATCCACAGTCCATCGCAATTGCGATAGATCGGCCTCACCACTTACATTACCAAGGTTAAAAAGATTCGAATTCTTCCAAATATACGGTGTAACATGTTCTCTTTCTGACCTCAACTGTGCTTCATGCCATGCCTTTCTCAAAGCATCAAAAGAGAACACCTCAACATCCAAACCGTCTGGGTAAGTTGGCGGATGTATATTACTCACGTAATCGAAGCTGTTATCAAGAAAATACTGCACTACTTTGTCGATCACAGCCGGATCAATTAGCGGACAATCCGCAGTAATACGCACAATGTTATCAGTTCCAACGTGAGAAGCAGCTTGATAGTATCGATCTAGCACATCATCCTCGCTACCTACGAATCCTATTACCGCGTATTGCGATGCCAACTGTAAGATGCGGATGTCTTCGGCTCTCTCAGTTGTTGCAACGGCGATTTTGTCGATTGTGTTAGTTTGTTTAACTCGCTGTATTACACGAGCCAACATCGGTTTGCCAAACACGTCCATGAGCACTTTGCCGGGCAGCCGAGTTGCGCCCATACGAGCTTGAATAATGGCAGTAATCATTATTAACTTCCCGCTTAATATAAAATTGAGATTACGTCAGACGACAGAACCCTGAGTGCGCCACTGGACCTTTTAAGAGCTTTTCCACTTCCTGTCTCTCAATCGCCTCAGCGATGAAGGCAAAAGTTTCATCAACAGCCGCTAGGCAGCTTTCTACATGGCAATCCTGATGAGCATATGTAGCGTAGAAAGCTCCTGTTGCTAAGAACCCTCTTTCAAGCATTTCTTGGGTAAACAGCGTCTGAATTGCCTGACTGTTTTCATATTCAAATGAGAAGTGACTAAGCGGAGGGATTCCACTGACAGAAATATTCAGACCAGAACGATCCGCTGCCTGTCTCCAAACAGATTGGATGCGATCGCCGATTTCTATCAAGTGTTCCGAAACATTGCAGCGCCGATGTTTTCGGATAGTTGCCAACGCCGCGGCCGGACCTATCCCTTCCGTCCAATATGTGCTGCTAATAAAAGTGTTCTGTGCCGCTTGCATAACATCCCCGATGCCAACAATCGCTCCCATAGGATAACCATTACTAATCGCTTTGGCAAAAACCACAATATCAGGTGTTACCCCATACAAAAGATGAGAGCCTCCTGTATTCAATCGCCATCCAGACGATACTTCATCAAAAACCAAAACAGCCCCTATTCCCGTCGCAATCTCTCTGACTCTTTCCAAGAAACCCGGCTTAGGCTCATAATTCCTCACAGGTTCCATAACTATTACGGCTAACTGATCCTCATTCTCTGCAACAATCGCCTCCAGTTCCTCAATCTGGTTATAGCGAAAGGCGAGTGCTGTCCCTGCCAAGCCGCGCGGTACGCCTGCTGGCTCTAATCCTGGAAGCAAATGACCATCTAAGACATCGCCCTGTCCAAGATTGGCAGACAGATACCAATCATGCCAGCCGTGATAGCCACAAAAGGCCAACTTCTCTCTTCCAGTACTAGCGCGTGCTATACGAATAGCAATCGCCATTGATTCTCCCCCGGTACGGGCGTAACGAACCATATCGGCCCAGGGGTGCAATTCGCAGAGCAAGTCGGCTAACTCTACCTCCTCAGGACAATTCAAGGTACACATAGAACCGGAATCAATGGCGGACTTTACAGCATTGTCTACATCAGAGTCTGCATAACCCAGAATACATGCGCCAATCCCACAATAACTCATATCGATATACCTATTGCCCTCAAGATCCCAAACTTCAACTCCCTTAGCTTTAGAATAGTAACTAGGCCATTGCTCGGGCAAAAACATCTCAGGACGCTTTGAAAGCAACTGAGTGCCTCCGGGAATCTTAGTCTTGGCCTTCTCATATAAACGTTGTCCTGTGCCACTCATACCTTTCCCCTAATCAATACCTTCGCATTGCTCTGGTATTCCAAGTTTCTAGCGTTCTCCGTTATTGGCTATTAGTTCATACAAGATTGTTTCTGTCCGCTCTGCATAGATGTTTTTATCGCCAACGCGATTTCTGTAACTCGCTTCGCTTCGAAAACATCTAACATAGGTGATTCACGATTTTCTAAACAACGCAGAAAATGCCGCAATTCATCTATATACATCTGATTAACCTCGTATGATTCTGGCGGGTCGAAGTGCACCCATGTCTTGGATTTTGCAGAGAAGTAATGAACTGGCCCATCCGTAATGTCCCAAGCAATGGTTCCTTCTTCTCCAATAACTTTGCAGGAACGCGCATAAGGACGTTGAATGTAATCAAGATGAACCACAGCAGAGAATGTGTCAAACTTCATTAGAATGTTAGCACAATCTTCCGTATCTATCTCCAAGTCGCTAAGCTTGCCACCGTAGCAGAAAACTTCCAACACCTCACCAAACAACCATCGTGCATAATCAATCTCGTGGACAAAATCAAGCACTGCTCCACCACCCATAGATTGGTGAGCGCTATAGTTTTTACGATAGTCTTCAGAAGGATGCCAATCAGGTAGATAGCTACCGGTTTCAGCAAAAGCGGATAAGACTCTTCCAACGGCATTTTCTGATAGCAAACGCTTTATCGTTCTCGGACCATGATGAAAACGCATATTACAACCGACTAAAGTAATCAAATTCCTTTGCTTAACAATATCAAGGAGTTCAGCCATACCTTTCATCGTGTGGGACAGGGGCTTTTCAATGAACAGATGACAACCAAATTGCGCAACTTTTAGTGCTAGTGAAATATGTAAATGAGTGGGAACAGTTACAAATGCAACATCAGGTTTTTGTTCTAATGCCTTATCGAGATCACCGAACATTTCTACATCAAATTCATTACGCAACTTCGCCAGACGCTCTGACGAAACGTCGACAAGAGTGATATCTCTTTCTCGTAATCTCCATAGATTGCGAAGATGCCGTGTACCTATTGAACCACATCCGATGATAAGAAATCTCATTTTGCTCTCTCATGACCAATTATGATAGTTGACTACTCTCTCGACAGCTTCGATCACATTATTCACATCCCGATCAGTCATCTTTGGAAATATCGGTAACGATATCAGACTCTCATAAACCGCTTCAGCATTCGGACATATTCCTCTTTTGTATCCGAGCTTTTGATAATAAGAATGCCAATATACAGGAATATAATGCACATTTACGCCGATATTTTCAGCGCGCAACGCCGCAAATATCTCAACATGATCTACCTGCAATCGACCAAGGTCTAATCGTATCACGTATAAATGCCAAGCAGAAACTCGATCTTCCAGTATAGGAGGAGTAATTATCTCTGGTAGACCGGCAAACGCTTCGTTATACTTGCTTACAATCTCCCGCCGTCGAACTAGAAACGAATCGAGTTTAGCTAATTGACTCATACCTAAAGCACACTGAAAATCTGTAATCCTATAGTTATAGCCCAGAGCCACCATTTCATAGAACCAAGCGCCTTTTTCCTGACGTTCTCTGGCTCCAGTAGTAATGCCATGATTACGGAATATTTTCAAGTTCTCAGCAAATTCCGGATTATCAGTCGTAATCATGCCACCTTCGCCAGTTGTGATGTGTTTTACCGGGTGGAAACTGAAAGTTGTCAAATCACTTATCGAGCCTATCCTTTTGCCTTTGTATTCCGCTCCAATAGCATGAGAAGCATCTTCAATTAACAACAAACCGTATTTATCAGCAATCTCATGAATTTCATCATAATCACACGGCAAGCCCGTATAATCTACAGGTATGATGGATTTAGTTTTGTCTGTTATCTTTCTCTCGATCTCTTTGGGATCTATGTTCAGTGTGTCAGGTTGGACATCTGCAAAAACTGGTCTACCACCTTGATAAATCACGCAGTTAGCACTCGCCGCAAAGCTCAACGGAGTTGTGATGACTTCATCATCTGGACCGATTCCACAAGCAAAAACAGCCGCATGAAGTGCCGCAGTTCCTGAGCTAACAGCTACAGCATACTTAGCTCCAACATATTCAGCAAATCTCTGCTCAAATTCATCGATTCTCGGACCCGTCGTGATCCAATCTGATCTCAAAGCACCAACTACAGCGCGAATATCATCCTCATCGAGCCACTGTGAGCCGTAAGGTAAAAACTCATCTCTTACAGGCGTGCCACCATTTATAGCCAATTCTTGACTCATTTCGATACTATAGCAACTCCTCTATCATTTTTCTAAGTTCGTCTTTGGAAAGCCACCGATCGTTATCTCCACTGGTATATCTAAAGCCATCTGGAAGTGGCTTTCCGCCCCCCAAGTTATCTTTACCCCAGAAAGGATGCTCTGGCTCAATTACGAAATACTCGTCAAATTCCTTGGCATGCCCAGCTTCCTCCTCTGTTAGAAGAATCTCGTTGATTTTCTCACCTGCACGAATGCCCATGACTTTCTTTTCGGCTTCAGGTGCGATAGCATTTGCCAAACTCATAATCTTCATGCTGGGGATCTTTGGCACAAAGATTTCCCCGCCTTTCATTTCTTCAATAGAATTGATAACAAAATCCACGCCCTGCTCCAAGGTGATCCAGAACCTCGTCATTCTTTCATCCGTGATCGTAAGAACGCCCTCTCTCTTCTGTTTCAAAAAAAGAGGGATTACACTCCCCCGACTACCAGCTACATTGCCGTATCGCACACAGCTAAACTTGGTTCCATGCACCCCCGTATAGGAATTCCCCTGGATAAAAAGCTTCTCAGCCACTAACTTGGTAGCGCCATACAGATTAACTGGATGAACAGCCTTATCAGTACTTAGCGCTATTATTTTCCTGACACCATTATCGATTGCCGCATCAATCACATTGACCGTGCCATCAATATTTGTTCTAACCGCCTCGATTGGATTGTACTCGCAAGCTGGCACTTGCTTCAAAGCCGCCGCGTGGATTACTATATCAACCCCATCCATGGCTCTACGTAGCCGGTCTTTATCTCTTACATCGCCGATGAAGAAGCGGAGTTTTTCGTGATCGTTAAGCAAAACGCGCATATCTAACTGCTTCACCTCGCCACGAGAGAATATACGTATAGATTTTGTATCATACTCATTCAGGCAAATCTCAGTGAATTTCTTGCCGAAAGAGCCTGTTCCGCCTGTTACTAAGATAACTTTACCATCTAAAATCACATTTGCTCTCCTAATCTAATTGCGTTATCACTGTCTATAACACACCAACTTTTAGCCCCTGTATATTCAATATCGAAGTCAAAGAGCCTACCTCAAACAAAAATCCTCCGCATTACTCATCATGCACAATTCAGCACAGCGCCTAGAGTGTTCCCACCAGAATTTTGAATCCTCTGTTTCGCCTGAAGTACAATATCTTTCTGGGTATCGTTCGCCTTTATCACAAGCACTACGCCATCTACCTTTGAGCCGATAGCTGCTGACTCTGATGTTAGTGTTGCCGGTGGTGAGTCAAATATAACCACATCGAATTCTTTCCTCGATAAACTTATGAAATCCTCCAGTCCGGACGAACCAAGGATTGCATAGGGATCGACCTGTCCATCTTCCTTCCCGGAGACAATTGCAGATAAGTTATCTATTGATGCCTTCTTCACCGCTTCGTCCCAAGCTACTTTCCCCATCAGAATGTCAGTCAATCCTGCTGTGGTATCCAACTCCAGAAGCGCGTGCTGGATAGGGCGGCGGCAATCCGCGTCTACTAGAAGAACTTTTCTCCCAGTTTGTGCCATGGATATGGCCAGGTTCGCTGCAACTACCGACTTTCCCTCCTCTCGCACGGAACTTGTCACCAGCAGTGCCAGGGCACCTTGATACTGGATGCTAGCGGCCTGCTCTACTTTCCCATTGGCTGCCGCCATTACTCCCAGTTGAAGCATTCTGTACGATTCATTGTAGAATTCTCTGGCGCGCTGATTCCCGGACGAACTCGCATCGCAATATGTAATAAGCGCATTCCTCGCTGGATTCTTCTTGATTTCTCTGAGGCGGGGGATACTGCCGAGGACGGG
>Ga0114919_10000856_pt1 | contig 24338 bp, 17 predicted proteins | sample BlataG_FD_88682 | JGI IMG/M metagenome (GOLD analysis project Ga0114919, IMG submission 88682) | Deep subsurface microbial communities from Black Sea to uncover new lineages of life (NeLLi) - Black_00105 metaG | ecosystem: Environmental > Aquatic > Marine > Oceanic > Sediment | place: Atlantic... | reverse complement strand
ACCAGTCCCCCAGGATCTGGGGGACTAATAAGATATATTAAGTAATATTAACCCATATATTAGTGGGCATGACTACAATTACCAGGATAACCTACAGAAGAGAGGTTATTAATAATAATATTATTATAATTTCAAGAAGATTATTATCTACATATAAATACTTATATTAAAATTATAAATGAATAAATAAGAATATTATATATATGGGTATGACTATGTTATAAAGTAAATATTTTAGAAAAAAGTGATAAAAGAATATAATAAAATGGGTAAGTTTTATATAAGTTAATAATAGGTAACTATATTGAAAAATGGTATATGTAATAAATATTATTTTAAGGAATTAAGAATAAATCTTTTTGAATATGATAAAAAGTATTTAAGGTACGATCATAGCATGAGAATGTGTTTGTAAGAGGGAATTAAGTGAATTGAAACATCTAAGTAACTTAAGGAGAAATTAACAAAGATATTATGAGTAATGGTGAATGAAAGTGATAGAGTCTAAAAGTAATATCGAGGGATATGAATAGAGTTTAATCAAAAACTAAGACTAAAGAGGAAGATTTAATAAGGAGTACTGTAAGGGAAATAATGAAATAGAATAATAGAGAGCAGTTATAGTATAACGTACCTCTTGTATAATGGGTCAGTGAGTAATTAGATTTAGTGAAATAAGAAATTAAAGAAAAAGGAAAGAAATTAAATTTAGTTGACCCGAAAGCAAACGATCTACATATGTATAAGTGTATAAAGATATGACTGAATAGGTAACTGTAGCAATAGTTTCTAAAGATATGTGTGTAGCAGTGAAAGACAAATCTGGTTTGCAGATAGCTGGTTTTCTACGAAATATATATAAGTATAGCCTTTATAGAGTATAAATTGGTACAGCACTAAATATATTTATGGGAATTAGGAATAATTTATCATTTATATTTAAACTCGGAACAATAAATTATAAAATAAAGAGTCAGTTTTACTGCGATAAGGTAATAAAACGAGATGGAAACAACCAAGATTATAAAATGTATATCCCAAATAATTAATTAAGTGAATATAATCATATATAACTGAAATACATTCAATAAGTGGGTTTGACAATAATCATCTAATAATAAACATGTAACAATGTATTGATAAATAAGTTATAAATGAAATAATATAACGGGTCTAAATTAATAATAGTATAATAATAATATTAAAAATAATATTAGGTAGTAGAATATTTAATGAAGAATTAAAAAGAATATGCTGACTTGAGTAACGATAGATAAGATAAACTTATCCTCCAAATCATAAGGTTTCATAAAAAGAACGGACCCTAAGATAAACTTGAAGAAGATAATTGATGGGAGAAAGAACAAGAAAAGAGTATAACCGTAATGTATACCGACACAGGTATGATAAAGGAGAATGAGATAATTATTTTGAATGAATTCGGCAAATAGTTAAAAATACTAAAATCGTGCGACTGTTTACCAAAAACATAGTTTACTGCATATTAGAAATAATAAGTATAGTAAATGGATTCTGCCCAATGTTTATAAATAAGAATAAGTATTGAGAGGTACTATTATAAAAGTGAATAAATGGCGGTTTTATTTTGAGAATCCTAAGGTAGCGAAATACCTAGACATATAATTGATGTCGAGCATGAATGAAGAAACGATGCGATAACTGTATCCAAAATAATCTCAGTGAAATAGTAATTGCGGTGAAGATACCGTATAACTGTAGGTTGACAAAAAGACCCTATGCAACTTTACTATAACTTAATCTTGAAATTTTTAAATAAAACTTATACAAGTTATTAGGTGTAGATATAATTATCAACAATGTAAATCCTATATAAGTATTTAAAAATAAATCTAATTAAAAGAAGACATGGTTAAGTGGATAGTTTCAATGGGGTGTTGATTTCAGAGAAAGCATCTGAAGTGTCTAATGATAAATAAATTATATAATTAATATTAATATAAGAGAAGATAAATCGATATAACTCATAAAATATATATATGGTGAATATATAAAATGTAAGGATAATAACATAAATGAGTTATGATAACAACACAAACGAGTGGAGTTAGTATGTAAGTATAGTATAGTGAACAGACATAAACTGATGATAAGGATGTCGATAACGGATTAAAGTTACGCTAGGGATAACAGGGTAATTCTATAAAGAGTAGATATCAAAAATAGAGTTTGCCACCTCGATGTCGTCTAAACTTAACCTCCTGGTAGTAGCAACTAGGAAGGGTAGGACTGTTCGTCCTCTAAGAAGTTACTTGAGATGGGTTAATTACGACGTGAGTCAGTAATGATTTTATCATCTATAGTTGTTTTATATTTAATCACTTTATGTGTACGCAAGGATATTAAAGTATTTATCCATGGTTTATCTCAAAATGAGAAACGCTAAATAAATTGAAGTTACATATTGAATGCATATAAAATATAAAACTCTTTAAATATAAAAATATATACATATTATATTAATATGTTATAGTTAATTTCCTATTTTAAGGAAATATTAAACTAATTATTATAAATACATATACCTTAAATATATTAAAGGGATTATAGATTAATGGTAAATCTTATACTTTGCAAGTATAAAATATAGGTTCAATTCCTATTGATTCCAATTATAAAATATGCTAACTTACATAGTAATTATTTATTGAAATATACAATAATTATTTATTGATAATAGTTATTATAAATATAAATTGTAGCTAATATTTAATTCACACATATATTATTAATTGAAAGTATTTATATTAGGTAATCATCCTGAAAGGATCACCAAGAGGTAATATAATGGTATAAAATAAATTGATAGTTAACTATATCCCTTATATAGGTAAGGAAATATATGTATATAAATAATATAAATAGATTGTGTGGGTGAGATATAGGTAGAGATTATAGATTAAGAGGTAAATCATATATACACTATAGTAATTAGGTGAGGTATAGACATAGGTTCGAATCCTATTAATACTCATATATTTATTTGTATTTATAATTATAATAATAAAGTAAGAGAGTAATGTTATGATTAGATGTACCAACACCATGATCAATGCGTTTACAAGATACGGCTACACCGACGAGTGAAGGGATACATGAATTATATGATCATATAATGTTTTACTTAATATTAATATTAGGTATAGTATCATATATGTTATATATAATAGTAAAAGATTATACTAAGAATAAATTTAGTCATAAGTATTTAAGACATGGACAAACATTAGAAATAATATGAACAATATTTCCATCAATAATATTATTATTAATAGCATTTCCTAGTTTTATATTGTTATATTTAAGTGATGAAGTATTAACACCAGCTATGACAATAAAAGTAATAGGATTACAATGATATTGAAAATATGAATACTCAGATTTTGTAGATAATACAGGTGAAACATTAGATTTTGAATCATATTTAGTACCAGATGATATGTTAGAATCAGGTGATTTAAGATTATTAGATACTGATAATTCTCTTGTTTTACCAGTTGATACTCATATAAGATTTATAGTAACAGCTAATGATGTAATACATTGTTTTGCAGTACCTTCATTAGGTATAAAAATAGATGCAACACCAGGACGTTTAAATCAAGTATCAACTTTAATTCATAGAACAGGTGTATTCTACGGTCAATGTAGTGAATTATGTGGAGTTAATCACGCTTTAATGCCTATAAAAATTAAATGTGTCGATATCGATCACTTTTTATCATACTTATCTGAAATGTCAGAATAACTCCCTAAAAATGTTCCCAGTATATAACTAATATATTATATTCATAAATAAACTTTAATATATATCCTTATATATTATTAACTTATACTTATTATAATAATATCTTATATCAATATATTTAATATAATTAGGTATATCTAATTCCCCCCTTATCTTAACCCTTTTATATAAGGATAAAACCTATAAAATATAAGTTAGAGAACCTCCCTTTGGAGAGGTCATTAAGGATATAACATATAAATATATGAGTTAAAAAGAATGATATAGGTTTGTATAGCTTAAAGGTAAAGCCATGTACTGTTAATACATTAATTTTGGTTCAATTCCAGATATAAACGTAAAAGATAAAGTATATATTTATATATATTAATTAAATAATTAAATAACAATGAATTTAATAAGTGGTATATCAAGTATATTAGCGATAGGTATATTAACACCAGTTCAAAGTATATTGTGTATGATAATATTGTTTATAAGTACATCTATTTCATTATATGTTCAAGGTTTTGAATTAATAAGTATATTATATATATTAATATATGTAGGTGCTATAGCTATATTATTTTTATTAATTATATCATTATTAAATATAGAATATAAGGAACAATGAAGTAAGTATTCAAAAAATAAGATATCAATATTATGAATGATAATATTATTAATACCAATAGATTTAGTAATAACTAACAAGGAAATAAGTATAATATCAATAGATAAAGATATAATAGGAACGAGTGATGAGTTAATAACGATAGGTAATTTAATATATACTGAATATGGAATAATAATGATAATAGTAAGTTTAATTATACTTATATCAATTGTAGGGGTTATATCAATAATAAAATAAATGTTAGCAATAGAATTAATAATAATGATAATATCTATATTATTAAGTGTAGCATTTTTAACAGTAGCAGAACGTAAAACATTAGGATATATGCAACGTAGAGTAGGACCTAACGCAGTAGGTTATTATGGTTTATTAATGGCTATAGCTGATGCATTAAAATTATTATTAAAAGAATTAATAATACCAACTCAAGCTGACTTAATTATATTATTTATAAGTCCTATAATATCAATAATATCAGCATTATTATGTTGATCATTTATACCATTTGGATTAGGTGTAACAATATCAGATAATAATTATGGATTAATAATGATATTAGCTATAAGTAGTGTAGGAGTATTTGGTACTTTATTAGCAGGTTGATCAGCTAATAGTAAATATTCATTATTAGGATCTATACGTTCAACAGCTCAATTAATAAGTTATGAATTAGTTTTAACATCTATAATATTAATAGCTATATTATTATCAGGTACTATGAATTTATCTCAATTAAATTATATACAATCATCAATATGATTAATAATACCTTTATTACCTATAGTAATAATATGATTTATAGCATGTATAGCTGAATGTGCTAGACCACCATTTGATAATGTAGAAGCAGAATCAGAATTAGTATCAGGTCATATGACAGAATATTCATCATCAATATTTGTATTATTCTTTTTATCAGAATATGCATCAATATTATTATTATCAACATTAACAGTAATATTATTCTTTGGTGGAGGTACAGGTATAGTATTAGGTTTAAAAACTAATGTATTCACATTTTCTTATATATGAATAAGAGCTACTTTACCAAGAGTACGTTATGATAAATTAATAAACTTATGTTGAATAGTATTCTTACCAATATTATTTAGTACATTCATATTTATACCTATACTTCTTTATTCTTTAGATGCATATATTCCATCTAACCTTTAATATACTATTATTATTATATATATTCACACATAAACTTATATATAAATTAATATATTATGTTATAAGTAATGACCTACCAGTTATCCCCTTTCAGACAATAACAACCTACCTTCGGAGAGGTCATGTTAATAAATTATAGATAATGAGAATGATAAGAAAGAGAGATATATATAAGATAATGTGATAATTGGGGTTAAGGAAAGGTAAGTAAGAATAATATAAGAGGTATAAGAGAGTGTTTTTTTTTAAGAAGAAGTATTATATATAAATGAACAAAACAATGAGTTATGTAAACCGTTGAATATTAAGTACATCACATAAGGATATAGCGGTATTATATTTAATATATGGATTTTTATCAGCGTTAGTAGCGACGGGAATGTCAGTAATAATAAGATTAGAATTATCGGGTTCAGGTCAACAATATTTACAAGGTAATAATCAAATATATAATGTAATGGTAACAGGTCATGCTATAGCAATGATATTTTTATTTGTTATGCCTATATTAATAGGTGCTTATGGTAATTATTTATTACCTATAATGATAGGTGCAGTAGATATGGCATTTGCTAGATTAAATAATATAAGTTTTTGATGTTTACCACCAGCTATGATATGTATAATAGCATCATTATTAATAGAGAATGGAGCAGGTACAGGTTGAACAATATATCCACCTTTATCATCAATAAATTCACATTCTGGACCATCAGTAGATTTAGCTATATTTGGTTTACACTTAACTACAATATCAAGTTTATTAGGTGCTATAAATTTTATAGTAACAGTATCAAATATGCGTAGTATAGGTATAGATTGAATAAATTTACCATTATTTGTATGAGCTATATATTTTACAGCTATATTATTATTATTATCATTACCAGTATTAACAGCAGGTGTAACATTATTATTAATGGATAGAAACTTTAATACAGGTTTCTTTGAAGTAGGTGCAGGTGGTGATCCAGTATTATATCAACATTTATTCTGATTCTTTGGTCATCCTGAAGTTTATATAATAATTATACCAGGATTTGGTATTATTTCACATATCGTATCAACTTATAGTAAAAAACCTATATTTGGATATATTGGTATGTTATATGCTATGGGATCAATAGGTTTATTAGGTTTCTTAGTATGAAGTCATCATATGTATGTTGTAGGTTTAGATATAGATTCAAGAGCTTACTTTACATCAGCAACTATGGTTATAGCAGTACCAACAGGTATAAAAATATTTAGTTGATTAGCTACAATATATGGAGGTCAAATAATATTAAGTATACCTATGTTATTTGCTTTAGGTTTCTTATTCTTGTTCACTATAGGTGGTTTAACAGGTATAATGTTATCTAATGCATCAATAGATTTAGCATTCCATGATACTTATTATGTAGTAGGTCATTTCCACTACGTATTATCTATGGGAGCTATATTTAGTTTAATCGCAGGTTATTTCTATTGATCAGAATCAATATTTAATTTAAATTATAATAAAGTTAAAGCTAACATTTTATTCTGATTATTATTTATATCAGTTAATGGTATATTTTTACCTATGCATTTTTTAGGACTTAATGGTATGCCACGTAGAATATCAGATTATCCAGATAGTTTTGAACCATGAAATATAATAAGTAGTTTATTCTCAGTTATGTCAATATTTACAGTTATTTTATTTATTAATATCGTTTATGAACAATTAAATCCAGGTAAATCTCAATTAAAAGCTAACCCAACAACACCTGATTTTATAGTATCTAATTTATATCATGATAATAAAATTCATGATCTTGAGTTCGTTTTACCTCAACCAGCTAATTTCCATACTTTTAATGAATTACCAATATTATTTGCTAAACCAAATTTAGTTTAAAACATAATCAATAAACATATTCATAAATTACCGTTATCTTAAGGAATATTATAATAAATATTATCAATAAACTTATTACCTTAATTTATAAATCATAATAAACAATATATCTTAAATAAGTTACACAATAAAAGTATTAACAATTTATAATATAAGTTTATCCCCAAAGTATATCAGTTAATGAGAAAATACTTAATTTTTTCCTAGGTATATACATATTAATAAATAAACAATTAGAGTATAAATTATGTTATAGATAAATATTGGTGATTAATAAATTACAATAAAGTATATAATATGTTAAATATAGAGAACCTAACGAGGGAAGGTAATTGAATTGTAGACTAATAGGAAAGTCCCCTAGATTTGAGTTAGGTAAATATATGTTCGAATCATATCAATTCAATAAAGGATAATAATAATAATAATAAAATAGATATATGTGAGAGTATTAGTAGCTTAAAGGTAAAGCCTTATATTGTCACTATAAGAGTTGTCAGTTCGAATCTGATGTAATACGAGTAGGATAATTTGGCATTGGTAAGCCGACCTATTTGCTATATAGTTATATTTATATATTTCAGTGTTCAAATCACTGATTATCCGAATGACATATATCATAAAGGTGAATGAATAATATTACGGATATTAGGATGTAAGTTCAAATCTTACTATGTCATATAAGTAGGTAAGTAGTATAGTGCACATTAAATTTATATTGGCATGTAATATAAGTAGGTAAGTAGTATAGTGTAATGGTAACATATGAAACTCATGATTTCAAGATAATAGTTCAAATCTATTTATTGCAAGAAGATAAATTATAGCTCAATGGTAGAGCAGTCCACTCATAATGGATGTATCTCAGTTCAATTCTGAGTAATTTAAATATAAATAAATTAAATATGAGTACATGATGTTGGTACAGAATAAATGCTATTTAGAAACATAACACATGCAAGTTATAAAATATATAGCGAAAGGTGAGTAAATTAAATTTATAAAAAGATTTATATAAGATGAAGTAATGGTTAATAATTAACTAGCTAATGAACTTAAACTGATAATTAGAGTTAGAACGGTCACATTGAATATAAGATTCAACTTCTAAAGGAAGCAGCAGTGGGGAATATTTGACAATGATCTAACGATTGATCAAGTTATCTAAAAGAAGAATATATAATCAGCAATGATATAAAAGATATAAAGGATATAACAAGAATCTTCAACAAGTATAGATATAATGAAGATATACTTTAATAGTCCTAACTAAGTTTTGTGCCAGCAGCTGCGGTTAAACAAAGGGGGCAAGCATTATTCAATATAGGCTTAAAGGATCAGTAGATGATAAAAATAGAATAATATATAATAAAATAAGAATTAATATTATAGAGATGAAATGTAATGATAGTATTAGGACTAAAAAGAGATATAAATATATTATTGACATTAAGTGATGAAGGCTATAGTAGCGAAATGGATTTGATACCCAGTTAGTTATAGCAGTAAACAATGAGTACTATAAATAAATAAGTTAAAGAAGAAGTATTCCGCCTGAAGAGTATGTCCGCAAGGATGAAACACAAGACATTAGACGGTTATAGTTAGTAGCAGTGGAACATGTTATTTAATTGGATGATCCTCCACAAATCTTACCATTATTTGAATATATATACAGGCATTACATCGTTGTCGTCAGTTCATATTATGAAATATAATTATTTATTTACAAAATGAACGCAAACCTAACTTAAGTAAGGTTAAAACATGTAGTTTTATTTGTTAGGATGAAGACTAATCATGATGATCCATATATAATGGGCTATAGACGTGTTACGAAATTATTAACAATATATAATAAATAATAATATAAGTAAATAATTAATAAACGAATTATTATCTGAAACTTGGTAATATGAAGAAGGAATTGCTAGTAATCGTAAACTATAGAGTTACGGTGAAAATTACCACTATTTCGTACTAACCACTCATCAATAGCATGAAGATTTATATAGTCTTTTTTAAAACTATTAGATAGATTAAAATGACATGTTGTAAGTTGAAATACGGTTCGATTAAGGGAACTTGATCGGGATTTATAAAAATATTTGAATATTCATAAATAATTTATATATACCAGGTTTAATATCTTAATTATACACATAAATTTATATGTATATATAGTTTATATCTCAATGGTAGAGAGATTGATTGATAATCGATAAATATTGGTTCAATTCCAATTAAACTAAAATACTGCGGTTATGATGAAATAGGTAGACATAAAACATTTAAAATGTTTGGATTTATATCGTATAGGTTCAAATCCTATTAACCGTATAATAATAACTTATTAGTTATTCTATTTAATTTATATTTAATATGCCTCTTAGCTATAAGAATATAGAGAAAATCTAATGTTGGTAATTAGATCTAAATTGTAACTTTAGAGTCATTATGACTACGACTGTTCGATTCAGTCTTTTCTCATATATATAATATACTTTTATAACCTTGATAAGATAATAATCTTATGTTTATACCCTTAAAAAAGGGGATATGAAGGTATTTCTGACTATGATATTTAGTGTAGAATATAAGATAGTTATAGTTCAAAGGTAGAACATATGTTTGTGGTACATTTAATCTCAGTTCAATTCTGAGTAATTATCCTATTTAGGTAGTTCAATGGTTAGAACAATTGTTTCATATACAATTAATATAGGTTCAATTCCTATCTTAAATATTGTACCATATAATATATAATTATTATTATTCCTAATAAACATATATAATGTCGTATAAGCTAACAAGGTATAGCATCTGTTTTGTAATCGGAAGGTGTGGAGTTCGATTCTCTAATACGATATAATATAATATAAATAATTATTTCTATGTTAATATAAGGGTATAAATGTAATAATAATTTAAGATGACCATATGATCTAATGGTTATGATAATATTTTTTCATAATATTTATATTGGTTCAATTCCAATTATGGTTAAGTGATAATAAGTTAATTGGTAAACTATGGTACTTCCAATACTATTATATGTGTTCAAGTCACATTTATCATATTAAACATAGTAGTTAAAGGTATTAACAATTTAATTGCAAATTAAATGAATAGGGTTCAATTCCCTCTGTGTTTTATAAAATTTCAAAGTAATAATAACATTATTGATATTATCTAATTATTTAGACAAATATATATAAGATTTTGATATATTATAACAACAAATTGTTGCGTAATTGGTAACGCACTTATATTGGGTATAAGATTATAGGAGTTCAAGTCTCTTCAATTTGATTATTTATTTAATCACTCATATATTCTATGAGTTAAATACATTTATCTTTCATAATATTTATTAAAATGCCACAATTAATACCTATATATTTTAGTCATATTTATATAGTAGAAATATTAACAATATTAACATTAATTATAATTATCTCTAAAGTAATATTACCTAAGATATTAATGATATTATTATCAAGAAATATAATAAGTAAATTATAAATTATTACCTCTCGGTGATCCTTTCAGAAGAATTACCTAGTTTATTATATTTATGTTACTAAATTATATAATAATACTACCATATATATCAATATTTACCATATTTATGTTATAGATAATTACATTATATCCCAGTGATAATATTTATTTATAAGTATGGTATAAGTGGGATAAAGTGGGATAAGTTGACCTTATAGACATAAGGGTAGGAATATAAATATATGTTTATATCACCATTAGATCAATTTGAGATAAAGCCAATAATAATGTATAAAGATACATATATAATAACGAATTACATGTTATATTTAAGTTTAATAATGGTATTAATATTAGGATTTAATTATATATTAAGTATAAGTACAATACTACCTAATAGATATAATATAATAATATTATCAATATATGATACAATATCTAATATGGTTAAAAAACAAATAGGTTTACAAGGAGGTTACTATTTTCCTATTATATTTACTTTGTTTAACATAATTATTATAGCTAATTTAGTATCACTTATACCTTATTCATTCGCATATACAGCTCAATTAGTAGGTATCATATTGTTAAGTATGACTCTTTGAATAGGTATAGCTTTAATAGGTTTATCTAAACATGGATTATCATTCTTTTCATTATTTGTACCTACAGGTACTCCATTGCCTTTAGTACCAGTATTAGTTATAATAGAAATGTTAAGTTATTGTTCAAGAGCTATATCATTAGGTTTACGTTTGTCATCTAATATATTATCTGGTCACTTGTTAATGTTAATTTTAGGTTCATTAATATTTAACTTAATTAATAATTCATTCTTATGCTTAGTAGGTGGTTTAATACCTATGTTAGGTGTAGTAGCTATAACTATATTAGAATTAGCTATATCTTTAATACAAGGTTACGTTTTCTGTATTATATTATGTGGTTATATTAAAGACGCTATATATTTACATTAAATATATTCAACATTATCTTATTATCTATAACCTCCCTTCGGGAGGTGAGGATTTAAATCTTATTATTTTACCCCTTATTGGGGTTATTAAGAGATAAGGTAATGCAACAATCTTATAGTTTAATGGTAAAACAATATTCTTCTAAAATATTTACTTGAGTTCGAATCCCAATAAGATTATATAAAGATATATTATAAATTATAATAAATAAAGTATTTATATTAAATTAAAGTATTATGACAATACGTAAAACTAATCCATATATAGCTTTAGTTAATAGTTATATGATAGATAGTCCACAACCTAGTTCATTAAATTATTGATATAATTTAGGTTCATTATTAGGATTATGTTTAGTTATACAAATAATGAGTGGATTATTTTTAGCTATGCATTATTCATCTAATATAGAGTTAGCATTTAATTCAATAGAGCATATAATGAGAGATGTTAATGGTGGTTGATTAATAAGATATATACATGCTAATGGTGCTTCATTCTTCTTTATATGTATATATTTACATATTGGTAAAGCTATGTATTATGGTTCATATAAAAAACCTAGAACTTTAGTATGAATAATTGGTGTTATTATGTTTATAACTATTATAGCTACAGCATTCTTAGGTTATTGTTTAGTTTATGGTCAAATGTCTCATTGAGGTGCTACAGTTATAACTAACTTATTATCAGCTATACCATTTATAGGTAATGATATAGTACCATTTATATGAGGTGGTTTCTCAGTTAGTAACCCAACTATACAAAGATTCTTTGCTTTACATTTTATTATGCCATTTGTATTAGCAGCATTAGTAGTTATGCATTTAATAGCTTTACATGTTCATGGATCAAGTAGTCCATTAGGTATAACAGGTAATTGTGATAGATTACCATTCCATAATTATTTTGTATTTAAAGATTTAATAACAGTATTTTTATTCTTAATAATATTTAGTTTATTTATTTTCTTTTCACCTAATACTTTAGGTCATCCTGATAATTATATACCAGGTAATCCTATGGTTACTCCCGCATCTATCGTTCCTGAGTGATATTTATTACCCTTCTATGCTATATTAAGATCTATACCTGATAAATTAGGTGGTGTTTTAGCTATGTTTGGTGCTATAACTATATTATTAATTTTACCTAAAACTGATTTATCTATAATAAGAGGTATGTCATTTAAAGCATTGTCTAAATTCTTCTTCTTTATATTTATATTTAACTTTATCTTATTAGGTAACTTAGGTCAATTACATGTTGAAGTTCCATTTATCTTCTTAGGTCAATTGGCTACTATGTACTACTTCGCTCACTTCTTGATTATAGTTCCCACTATCTCATTCTTAGAAAACATTTTCTTCGTTATGGCTAACCATAAATAATATATTCTTTAATATTATTACACATATTTATATAACTTTATCCTCATAAATCTACTCATTTAATATAATTTATATATCTCTAAAATACATTGTATATATTATACTATATTAGAGATTATAATTAAAGTAACTCTTATTAGTCTCCAGGATATGGGTACTGGTGTATACCTCACTTATACTAAGATACTTGGAGGTGAGATATCTTGCTACTGTCTTAGTACTCTTATTATGTTTAATTAGATTCATATTTATTTTATACCCATAATTATTTACCCTTCAGGAGATATAAATGAATAGTTAAGTTATATGTTTAACGTAGTTATTGTAATCTTATTAAAACTTATATTCACCTTAGGGTGGATACACCTTATTACGGGGGTATATTATTAGTTTATAATATAAATAGTTAATATTAAGAGTATATAGGAGATGTTATTTACATCTATATCAATATTTTTAGTTTTATCTACTTATATTTGTTCAAAGAACAATAGTAATATAATTTACAATAGATTAGGTATAATATCTTTATTATATGTATTATTTATATTTATCAATTCTATTGATGTAATATCTATATCTAATGGTATAAATTTATATAATAATAATATATTAGTTAAATTAATTAATATACCTATGATAGTATTAATATTAATATTTATAATAATATGATTAGTTTATAGTGGTATTAAGAATGAGTTAGTATTATCTAATGGTAATTTATATATATTAATTATAACTAATACTTTAAGTTTAATATATTTACCAATAATTAATGATATAATTATGTTATATGTTATAATTGAATTACAAAGTTATACATTATATATAATAAGTGGTATATATAATAAGTCATATAATAGTACTAAAGCATCAATATTATACTTTATAACAGGTGGTATAGCATCCACTATAATATTAATATCTATATATATATTATATAAAGAAACAGGTACTATGAATTTAAATGAAATACATATATTTAATGAATATAATACAATAACTGATTATATGTTAACAATAGGTTTATTATTTAAAATGGGTATGGCTCCATTACATCGTTGAAGTATATCTGTTTATAATTATACACCAACTTATATAACAACTTATATAAGTATAGTAGCTAAGTTATCTATAACTACTTTATTAATATCTAATTATTGATTATTTAATATTTCAATATTATTAATATTTATATATATTTCATTATTAATAGGTTCATATAAACCATTATATCAAATTAATATTAAAGTTATATTAGCTTATAGTGGTATATTAAACTTTGGTTATATATTATTATCTATTATATCTTATGATATATCTTACTATATATTTATTATACAATACTTATTAACACATATAACTATATTTATGATATTATTATTATCAGGTAATTTAGTTACTCCAGTCTCTAAATGATCCCCATTGTTATACTTAAGTCAATTAAATATAAGTAATAAATATTTATTAATATCTTTAATTATATGTTTATTCTCATTAATTGGTTTACCACCTACACCAGGTTTCTACGGTAAGTTATACTTAATAGAATCATTATTAATAGATAATTATATATTAGAAGTATTATTGTTAATTATCGCTAGTGTTGTATCTACTTACTTTTATGCTAATATTATTAGATTATCTTTATTTAATATAAACTCTAATAATTTAGATACAGTTAAGGTTAATTTAAATTCTAGTTTATCTTATATTATATCTTTATTAGTTATATTAATTATAACTTTTTACATATATTTACCATATATAATTGAAGGGTTAATGATAATATATATATAAATGTTTAAATATTATTTATTTATAGCACCTATAATAGCTATAGTATTAATAGCTATTAATTTATTATTAAGTTATAATAATCAGTACATAGAAAAAAATAGTCCATTTGAATGTGGGTTTACATCATATAAACAATCTAGATCATCTATGAATGTAACATTTATTATAGTCGCTATATTATTTTTACCATTCGACTTAGAAATATCCTCATTATTACCTTATGTTATATCAGCTTATAATAATGGTATCTATGGATTAATTATAGTATTGATCTTTATTCTCGTTTTAGTTATAGTATTTATTTATGAATTGAAATTAGATATAATTAAATTAAGTAAAAGTTATGCTAATAAAAATAAAAATTTATATCTTAAATTATATTCTCTAATATCCCTTAAACTTATTACATAACCCACTAATATTATCACTAATCTCTATAATTCTCCCTAATAACCTTATATTTTATTATTAAATATTAATTAATTAGATTATCTAATTACAGGTTTCTCTAACATATTATACATAATTAATATATTAGGTAATTAAATAATAGGTTATCTAAATTATAGGTATCTCCCCCTGGGATAAGGGGGGGGGAATGAAGTATTCTTACTAACTAAGATACTTGGGGGGTTTATATCTTACACTACTTATTAATATAAACATAAATACTAATTATAATTGTAATAAATATATATATGGGTTATAAGAGTAATAGTAGAAGTAAGTTACAGTAGGTATAAATGAATTAATATTAAAATGCATTTAGTTTTAGCAGCTAAATATATAGGTGCAGCTATAGCAACATTAGGATTAGGTGGAGCAGCTATAGGTATAGCTATGGTTTTTGTAGCATTAATAAATGGTACATCACGTAATCCATCTTTAAGAGCTACTTTATTCCCTCAAGCCATATTAGGTTTTGCATTAGCTGAAGCTTGTGGTTTATTCTGTTTAATGATATCTTTCTTATTATTATACGCTGTTTAATAATTAACCCTATATTCATAAATATATATATATATAAATTATTAGATTAATGGTTAGATCATAGTTTTTACACGACTAAGATATTGGTTCAATTCCAATATAATTTATTAAGAGTATAATTTAATGGTAAAATAAATGTCTTCAAAACATTTTATAGTAGTTCAAATCTACTTACTCTTGATTACTTCCAATATAATAGATATTTTGGGATATACTTATGTAACTTAATGGTTAAAGTGAACGTTTGAAGCACGTTATATATAGGTTCAATTCCTTTCGTAGGTAATTTATATAAGTTAATGGTCTAATGGTTAAGACATTTACCTTTTAAGTAAAATATATAGGTTCAATTCCTATTTAACTTATTCTTATTTATTAATATTATGAATAATAAAGTACGTGGATATATACAAGTACATCCATTTCATTTAGTTAGCCCATCACCATGACCTATATTTACATCATTTTCATTAATGAACTTAGCATTTACTATAGCATTTAATGCTCATAATTATATCAATAATAATTATATGATAATATTAAATATAGTAATTATTTTATATGTATTAACATTATGATTTAAAGATGTTATAGCTGAAAGTACATATTTAGGTAATCATACATCAGTTGTTAAACAAGGATTAACTAAAGGTTTCTACTTATTTGTTGTTAGTGAAATTATAATATTTGGTTCATTATTCTGAGCTTATTTACATTCCTCATTAAATCCTACTGTTGATTTAGGTATGCAATGACCACCTATGGGTATAGAAGCTATTTCTCCATTAGAATTGCCTTTATTAAATACTATTATATTATTAGCATCAGGTGTTACTATTACTTATACTCACCATGCTTTGGTTAATGGTAATAGAAATGATACATTATATGGTTTTATTTATACTACATTATTAATTGTAGCTTTTGTTATATTACAATATTTAGAATATAAATATGCTACTTTCACTATCTCTGATAGTGTTTATGGTTCTACTTTCTTCTCTTTGACCGGTTTACATGGTTTACATATGATTATGTTGACTTTAATGTTATTGGTTTGTGTTTATAAAGTTATATCTTATGATTTCACTAATCATTCTCACTTATTCGGTGAAACAACTATCTTATATTTACATGTCTTAGATGTTTTATGAATCTATATCTATATTATTTGTTATTGATGAGGTTCTTAAACTATATATATTCTTAAATAATTATTATATATATCTATTTATATTTATTGTTTTATAATTAAAGTTATTCTCATAGTCCATATTATCCTTGGATACTTATATATACCTCACTACTTATAGATACTTGGTACTTATATATACTTGGTACTTATATATACTTGGTACTTATAGATACTTATGGGTTTAATTTCATAGTATAATTTATGTAAAGGGAATAATTAGTTAATTTATATGTAAAATATTATTACAATAATATATAAATATGTTAGTATAGAATGTATGGCTGAGAGGTTTAAAGCATAATATTTGAGATATTACAACTATAAATAGTTCACGTGTTCGAATCACGTTACATTCGTAATAATCTATGTGATTATTTATGATTATGGCGAAATTGGTATACGCAATTAATTAAGAGTTAATAAGTTATAGGTTCAAATCCTATTAATCATATAAAAGATATATAAATATAAAATAAATATGACAATTATATTGATGTCTATGTCATTAACAACTAGTGTAATATCTAGATTATTAAAAAATATTACTTATAATGATACTATTATTAAAAAGTTGATCTTAATTAGTAGTGGTTTAATAGCTATACCTACTATATTTGATACTTATACTGATGGTATATCTGATATTTTAGTTATATTAACAGCTTATATAATTCCTATCTCTATTATCTCTAACTGAAACAATATTAAAAATAATAATTATTATGAATTAATACTTAGTATTGGTATAATCTTAATCTTAAACTTTATATGTCAAGATATGGTAAAATTCTATATTTATTTTGAATTGACTTTAATACCTTTATATATAATTATAAGTATATATGGTGCTAAAAATAAAGTAAAAGCTAGTGATTATATATTAATATATACATTATTATCTTCATTATTTATGTTAATCTCTATTGTTATATATTTAATTATTTGTAAAGATACTGAATTTAAAATTATTAACTTAGTTGTATTGTCTTTAGACTTACAAAGTATTTTATATATCTGTATTATGATAGGTATAGCTGTTAAAACTCCTATGATGCCTTTTCATACTTGATTACCTGTTGTTCATTCTGAATCTCCTTTAGGTGGTTCTATTATTTTAGCCGGTATTATATTAAAATTAGCTGTTTATGGTATAATTAGATTAATTTTACCTACTTTATCTGAAGCTTCAATTTTATACATTCCTTTAATTTATATTATATCATTAATTACATTAATTTATACCTCATTAATAACTTTAAGACAAACTGATTTAAAAGTAATTATTGCTTATAGTAGTATTAGTCATATGATGGTTACTATTATGGGTTTATTATCTAATACTTATATTGGTATTAATGGTAGTATTATTTTATCTATAGCTCATGGTTTAGTTTCACCCGCTTTATTTATTATTGTTGGTGGTATATTATATGACAGATATCATAATAGATTAATATTTTATTATCAAGGTTTAATTTCTTATATGCCTTTATTAAGTTTCTATTTAATTGTTTTTAGTTTCGCTAATATCGCTGCTCCCTTCAGTTTAAATTTTATAGGGGAGATGGTGTCGTTAGTGGGTATTTGTAATAAATCAATTGTTATAGGAAGTATAACATGTATATCTGTATTATTATCAGCATCTTATCAATTAAAAATAACTAATAGATTAACTGGTGGTATTAAAAATATATATTTATATTCAGTTAAAGATATAACTTATCGTGAACATATTATATTATTATCTTTATTATTACCTACTATTATATTAGGTATAAGTCCTAACTATATATTTGATATATTAATAGATAGTTATAATTTAATATATAATGTCTAATACTTATTAACTATGTTAATATATTATAGTAAGTCTAATATATATAGGTTATAATTTATATTTATATATAGTTTTCCCCTGGTATATGTGTAAATACTATAAATTATATAATATATTTATATAACTCATAAGAGTATATAGTTAATATAACATTGTTTGATAAGATAAACTTATAACTATATAATAGTATCGAAATTATTAAATAAGTAAAATATATTTATATATAGTTATATAGTAAATTTAATATATTTTGCTAGTGGGTATATATTTTTAATAATAGATATGTAAATAATAAAATATAATAGTATAAAAATATATTCAGTAATAAAGTATCCATGAGATAACAATAACTATAAATAAATACTTGGGGTTATATCTACCATACCTAAGTTATTATATTCATAAGTATAATATTTAATGTTGATATAATATGGAAGTCGTTTATTTAATGTATATAATATAAGAGTATATATTCCCTGGTATAACTATAAGGTTCCGGGGGGTATATTCTTATTTATGAGTAGGTTATAATAATGTAAATATATTCTTTTATCAATATATGTAAGGTTATATAAGGTAACATATTCCTCTTGTTATTTATCAATATATAAGATATATATATATAAATATAATTATTTAGGTATAATATTTTAAGGTTATCATGAATAAATGTTTAACAGGAGCAAGAAGTTATTTATTAAAATATAAGATATATATATATAAATATAATTATGTAGGTATAATATATTAAGGTATAAGGTTATATAAATTATGTAGATTAATAAATTGTAGCATACTCACCATGCTTTGGTTAATGGTAATAGAAATGATACGGTATAATATTTTAAGGTATAAGGTTATATAAATTATGTAGATTAATAAATTGTAGCAGGTTTAATATAATTTAATATATATATAATATTGTTATATAAAATTTGAGGTTATACCTTATAAAAAAATATATTTAGGGATAGGTAGGGGGGAAGAGGAAAGGTATACCCCCACCTGGAGAAGGGGGGGGTAATGAGAAAGAACTGAGAAAAGAAAGAGAATGGGGGGGGATGGAATAGTGGAACTGAAGAAGTGAGAGACAGTGAATAAAGAGAGAACAGCCACACCCCCTCCCGGAGGGAGGGACAGGTCAGAGAGAGATCGACCCCCGAAGAAATGAGTAGAAAGAAGAAACTCACCAGTCCCCCATCTCCTGGGGGACTAAAGAAATAGAGTATATAGAAACCCCACCCCCCGGAAGGGGGGGGGGATAACCTGCTAAAATTTATACCCAAATATCTTATTTTAATAATTATTTCATAATATTATAGAACAGCTACATATACCAAATATCTTATTTTAATAATTATTTCATAATATTATAGAACAGCTACATTTTATAGGACAGCTACATTTTATAGGACAGCTACATTTTATTAAATATAAATTTATATAAATACTTTAATCTTGCTAAGATACATATAAATTAATAATATTATAATAGAGCAGCTACAATTTATTAAACTATATAATAAAATATATGTAAATTACCTATCAGTGATTATTTAAGGGGTATATCTATGTAACAAATATAACATTTTATCCTCACCTCCCTTCGGGAGAATATTCAATAATAACATAAATAATATATAATATAGAGTACCTTAGGGAGGTTATTAAATAATAACATAAATAATATATAATATAGAGTACCTTAGGGAGGTTATAGGACAGCTACAATATAAATAATATACATATAATTATAACCGATATAATAAGGTATATTTAGAAATACATTATTGGGATAAACTACTAATAATATGTAAGAGGTAATATAAAATATACTTAATTTATAGGACAGCTACAATTTGTATATATTCCTATTAATAAATATACTAATCTATAACAACCTACCTTAGGTCATACTAATAATAATATTTATAATTATATCAACATCTTGCTAAGAGGCATATAACCAGGAGGATATAAATAGTAACATACTTAACAATAGATACATTATTATATGATGTATAACTTATAACAGGATATAAATATATACATACTTATTCCCTATAAATATAATGTAGAGTAATTCATATATAGGTGTATATTCTAATCTCCTTTCTTAATATAATAAGATATATATAAATAAATACTAATAATCCAGTAGGTAATAGGTATATATATATAAATATATTCAATAATACAGGTATCCCCCCCTACTCCCTATTATCTTAAGATTAGAGGGTTAAAAGAGGGGGGGGGAATGAGATATACCTCACTACTTATAATACATGGGGGGATTAGGTATCATATAACTCATATTAAGATAAGTATAATAATATTATTATAACAAGCATATTAAATATATTAATTACTTTAAAGTATATAACCAGGAGGTAATAGATAATATATAAATAATATGTAGAGTATATATAGGGTATAAAATATATATAAATATGAGAATATATAACATTAAGAACAACCTACCGAAGGGAGGTGAGGAGTAGCAAGATATCTCACCCCCCAAGTATATCTAGTTGTTAGGTATACTCCAGTCCCCCCATATCCTGGGTGGACTCATATGTTAATATATTCTATTATCTATTCCTATATATCTTTATATCTATTTATTATATAATAAGTAATTCAATATTATAGAACCTAAGGTAGGTTATACATATATATATATTCCTTATGTATAATATGTCTACAATATATAATATATATCTCACTATCTAGAGTATCTCACTATCTAGAGTATATCTTAAATATTATAGGTCCTAAGAGAGGTGAATACATATATATATATATATTCCTTATTTAGCCGGTATATTTACTCATTATATACTTTCACCCTACGGTTGATACTTACAGGGGTATATTCTTTATATTTATAAGTTATATTTATTTATTTACTCATTATATACTTTCACAAGTAGAGTTATATTTATTTATAAGATATATATACTTTCACGAGTAGAGTTATATTTATTTATTTATTAATAGAAATATATACTTTCTATATTTTATGTAAAATTCCCTATTGGAAGAAGAAGTAATAATAAAATAGAGATGTGGGAGTATACATAAATAGAATATATTAACTATATAAGTTATAAGTTTATAATAAAGATTGAATGATATCAATATTAACAATAATAATAATATTATATATATGTAAAAACAACATAATAACGATATTTATAGCTATAGAAGTATTATTATTAACGATAACATTAAAGTTTATAAATATAGGATCAATAAATAATGACATATCACCTACGATATTAGGTGTATTTATAATAATATTAGCAGGTGCGGAATCAGCGATAGGTTTAAGTATATTAGTATCATATTATAAATTGAGAGGTGAATTAAGAGAGACTATATAAATGTTAAATTATTTTCATGAAGAATCAATACATATAATAATAGGTAATTGATTTAATATAGGTAATATATCAGTTAATTATGGTTTAATGTTAGATTCATTATCTATGACAGTTATAGTACCTATAGGTATAGTAACAATATGTGTATTAATGTACTCAATAAAATATATGGAATATGATCCTAATAGAAATAGTTTTTATATATTAATAAGTGTATTTGCTATATTTATGACTATATTAATAGTTAGTGATAATTTTATTATGATGTTTATAGGTTGAGAATTTGTAGGTATAATATCTTATATATTAATATCATTTTGAAATACTAGAATTAAAGCTATGAAAGCAGCATTATCAGCAATATTATTAAATAGATTTGGTGATACATTTTATATAATAGGTATAATATTTATATTAAATATATATCATACAACTGAATTTAGTGTTATGGAAGTAATGACTCCATATATAGATACAACTTATTTAAATATAATAGGTATAATGATGTTAATAGCAGCAACAGCTAAATCGGCTCAATTAGGATTACATTCATGATTATTAAATGCTATGGAAGGACCTACACCAGTAAGTTCATTATTACACGCAGCTACAATGGTATGTAGTGGTATATACTTATTAGTTAGAGGTTCATTCATATTAGAATACACACCTACTATATCTTTAATTATATTATGATTAGGTGGTTTAACAACATTAATAAGTGGATTAATAGCTATAGTAACTAATGATATTAAAAGAGTTATAGCATTATCAACAATGAGTCAATTAGCTATAATGATGTTAGCTATAGGTTCAAGTGCTTATGATTTAGCTATATATCATTTATATTGTCATGCATTTTTTAAAGCATTATTATTTATGTCAGCTGGTTCAATAATTCATAGTTATGTATCAGAAACTCAAGATTTACGTAAGTATGGTGGTCTTATTAATTATTTACCTTATACTTATATTTGTATTCTTATAGCTTCATTATCATTAATGGCTATACCTGGATTAACAGGTTATTATTCTAAAGATATAATAATAGAAACATTATATGGTACTTATAATTTAAGTGGTTATATTATGTATTTTGTAGCTACAACATCAGCTATATTAACATCTGTTTATTCTTTAAGAGTTATTTATTTAACTTTTATTAATAATCCTAATATTAATAAATATAGTTTAACATTTATTCATGATGATAAATTTATGATTATTCCTATGACTATATTAGCTTTATATAGTATATTCTTAGGTTATAATAGAGATTCAGTTATATTTCATATTAACTTAGGTTTACCTCATACTAATTCATTTATTGAAACTGAATTCTCTATTCCTCTTATTTATAAATGATTACCTTTATTAGGTGGTTTATCTATCTCATTATTATTAATATTATTATATGAATTATCTTATAAATTTTATCACAATAAAGATGTTTATAATTATTTAAATAGTAAAATATATTTTGATCAATTATTAAATAACTTAATTATTAGACCAGTATTACTTACTTCAGGTTACATAATGACTTATATTGATAATGGTTTACTTAAATCTTTAGGACCTACAGGTATCACTAGATTCTTATCCTCTCTCTCAGTTATATTTATATTTAATTTATTATTATTATTTATAATCTAATTTCTACTCATATATTCACAAATTATTACACTTATACTATTATTTATTATATTATTATTAGTTATACCTTATTATACTTATTATTATTTATAAATATATGTTAATATTTAATATTAATCTATAAGAATATATATT